>Ga0316204_10000153_pt1 | contig 285750 bp, 216 predicted proteins | sample 6monrhotite_MG_2_FD_205661 | JGI IMG/M metagenome (GOLD analysis project Ga0316204, IMG submission 205661) | Microbial mat bacterial communities from mineral coupon in-situ incubated in ocean water Damariscotta River, Maine, United States -... | ecosystem: Environmental > Aquatic > Marine >... | reverse complement strand
TGGGCTCAAGCCATCAACCAACTCGCCCTACACTTTGAGGGCCGACTGCCCATCTGAAGCTTGCGGGGTCTCCGCAAACACAAAAAATCGGACACACTCACGCGTCGGAAGCCGTTCGCGCGCGCTCTCGGGTGCTCGCGCGCGGTTGGGCGAAGTCGCCGTAGGGACCGATGGTGGTGACGACAGTACTCGCGCTGCGTACGCCCACTTCCGCGGGGGTCTCCGTCGAATCCTCGCTCACCACCCTCGGGCGCTGGGGGCTGAGTTCACGGGGGCACGACGAGGCACGGCGTGAAGACGGCGGCTACCAGGTGGTGCATCGTTGCGCGACGGCGCAGGCGCAGTTCCTTGTCGAGCCTGGGCATCCCTACGTCCTGGTCCGTTTGGTCGGTGACGAGGAGGTCCTCTCGGAGGTTTCCGCTCGGGCGAAGGCCGACGTGTGGGAGCGAGACGGGCTGCTCCGCGCGATGACGCAGACCGACCCCCCAGACGCATCGTTGCTTGTGACCGTAGCGCTCGTCACAGAGCAGCTCGACGAGGAGACTGTGGAGTTCTTCATTCGGGCGCTCGAGGCTGGCGATGCGCAGACACGGAAGCAGGCGATTGTCGCGATCTCGCTCGTGCCGGCCCTCGCGTTCGCGCCCGCGCTTCGGATTGCGGCGTCACGGGAGACCGACAAGCGACTGGGGCGGATGTTGGCGAACGTGCTGGAGGCGTGCGAATCGTAGGACAGCACACGGACAGCGGCCCAATCCTCACCGCCCCCTGGACCTCTATCGGCCGGGCCGTCCCAGGCTCGCGCCTCAGAGCTCTGCCCGCGTCTTCACGTCGCTGGCCAGCACGTCTGCAGAGTCGACATCGATTCGCCTCCCTGCATACGTTCCACCAAGGTTCTGTGCACCGAGCGACATGCCGCGGACTTACCGACTCTCTCGCCACCGTCCGAACGACGCCGATCCCGTCTTCTTCGATAGCGTCGGCGACTGGATCGACGACCTCTGGGAGAGGGGGATCGAGCTGCACTTCATGGAAGAGCGTGATCTTGGCCCAAGTGCACGCGAGTGGAGGTGGATGACGCTTCGGGGCGAGCACCTGGAACTCGTGGTCTGTGATGACCTCACGGTTGGGGCTCGTGAGATCATCCTCGAGGGAGCCTCGAGTACCTTCGGGATCGCGTTGCCCGTGTTGGAGGCTCGACTATCGATTGAGCCGTACTCCGAGGCCTTCGGTCGGGCAGCCGCCGAACCCGAGTCGGCGCGGGCGTTGCTGAGGGCGTGTGTTGCTTCCCCGCGTCCTCCATCGCCCGAACTCGAGGGGCTCGTGAAACGAGCGCTCGACTCGCCCGACTCCGATTTACGCTACGGAGCAGTTTCAGCCGCGGTCACACTCCAGGCGCAGTCGATGAAGCACGAGCTCGAGACTCGTGCGGGACTCGAAGGCGACCCCAAGGTGCTCGCGTTGGTCCAGCGGGCAATCGCGTCATTCGGATAGCTCCGCTGAGCCGGGGACCGAGCACCGCCGAGCAGTGGCCCCACAACGCTTGCAACCAATAAAACGGGCCGACCCGTAGATCGACCCTATCCCGTCATGCACGGGGAACCGTCACGCTTTGATCGAGTTACCTCGTATTCTCCACTTCAACCGGCTCTCTGGTGCGCCAACGGTACCACGGCCTGTGCGTCAGAGGGTGTCGAAATCGCAGCCGACGAAGGCGTTGTCCGCGAACGATTCGACGCGGGTTGGGCTGCTGTCCATGGGGTCGGGTGCGTCGTTGTAGACGCTGCGCAAACCGACCGCGCAGCCGCGAATGTGGTTGTCGCGCACGCCCACCCAGGCGCCGACCCGGCCGCGAACCCGGATGCCATCCACGCCGACAAACCATCCGCGAGCGCGGTTGATGCTGTGGCTGCTGCCCTCGCGAATGTCGATGTCGTTGCCGTCGATGCGGATGCGACGGGCGCCTCCGGCGATGATGCCTCCGCGCTGCAGCGGAAGCAGGGGAGAGTGCAGACGAAGGCTGTTGTCCGTGATGTCGATTCGCTGGATGTCGTCTTGCCCGACGTGTTCCTGCTTCCACGTTCCGTCGATTCCGACCGGGAAGTTCTCGACCCAGTTGTTGCGCACCGTGATCGTGCCGCGCAGCACGTCGGCCGCGGCGGTCCGGGCCACCCGAATCCCTGTGCCTCCCAGCCCGACCAGCCAGCGGTCGTTGGCGACCAGGCGGTTGCCGAGGGCCGCGAGCAGAGGCGTGGCGCGCATGCGGTTGGCGAGGGTGTTGAAGGGGTTGCGGCGTCGCCGGCCGGATCGCTCGCTCAGCCCGGCGTTGGACAGGAGAGCGGCCCCCATCGCGGCGCGTCGGGTCTGGACCTCGTGTTGCAACACGTGGCGGGACCCCAGGCGATCGCCCGGGTCGGTCGAGGTTCCACCGGGCAGCAGGGTGGCGAAGTCCCAGCTGCTCTGGAGCTGGCGCATCAAGGTGCCTGCGCCTTCGTCGAGTCTTTGCCGGGCATCATCGAGGTCCGCGGGCAGCGGGCGGCTCGAGAACCCCAGCACCGTCGCATGGGCGCCCCAGTAGCGCTGGTCGGCGGGGCCGAACCCGACTCGGTAGGCCCGTCGGTCGTGTTCGGGCTGCGTTTGATGCGTGACGAACGGCCGGTAGGTATCGGTGCGGCTGTGGACGCTGCCGAAATCGAAGACGAGTCGGCCGATCCACGATGCCAGCTCCCGACGCTCGGGGGCGCTGAGTCCATCGACCGCGACGCGTTGCGCCCAGTCTTGGAGCACCCGGTTGCCTTCGATGAGGGCACGCTCAACATCCTGAACCCGGATGCCGTTGTGTCCGCGGGGTGCTGAGACCACGCAGTCGTGGATGCGGACGTCGCGAGCTTCCGCGACGTGAAGCGCTTGTCCATCCTTCAGACGCCAACGCGGGTCGAGGTATCGCACCTCGATGCGCTCGAGGGTGACGTCGGTGGCGCGGCGGACCTCCACCACGCGCGTGCGCCAGCGGTAGGCAGCATCTCCTTCGTCGTCGATCGCGGGGATCCGTTGTCCCTCGAGCCCACGGTCGAGCACCGTGAATCCGCGCATCTCCACGTTGGCCGATCGGCGGACGCGAAGTCGACCGTGCAACGTGACCGCGCGTGTCTGCAGGCCGCTCAGTCGCAGCGATCGCCAGCGCGCGAACGCGAGGTTGCCGATCGGGTGGTCACCGGGGTGAAAGCATAGTGCGAGGCTGTCGCCCGAGGGCCCGGGTACCAGCGCACCCGCCTCGTTGAGCACCGCGGCACCGAGTCCGAGCAGCAGGTTGACGACGTCGTCTCCGGGCTCGACGGCGATCTCGCCGCAGCCGCCGCTCCCGGTGCCTTCTGGGAGGTCGGTCAGGGGAGGGAAGCTCGGGCGGCAGTCGTCGAGAAGCGACCATCCGCTGCCGTCGAGATTGAGCACTGCGAGGCGGCCGTAGTGATGCGTGAGGCCATCGGGACCACGCGCCGCGTACTCCCCGGTTCCCACATCGATCGGCCAGTCGAGCTGGCGGTCATCGGTACCCGGCAGGGCCGCCGTGCGGGCGGGCAACTCCCAGTACATGCCTGGGCGTGCGGTCCCGTCCTCGAAGTGGACCTCGATGCCGGACTCCAGCCGGATCCAGCCATCGGGCGTGACGTTGCCCGTGCCGAACTCCGCAACCGCAACCGCGAGCGGGCGCACGGCTGCGCTGTCCCAGCGGCGCACGCGGGGCCGAGTTGAGGTCCCGAACGCCGCGGTGAGTTGAGCGCCCAGCGTGCCGCCCGGGTCCTCGAGCGTGAGCACGGTGGCCTCCACCCCGGCGACCACGGCAAGAATGCCGGGTTGCTCGGACAGCGACCACACCTCGTGCGTGAACTCGACCCTATCCCCCGGCGCGAAGCCTTGGGTGCCGCCGGGTCCCAGTCGATCGATCGTGACCTCGACTCCGCCGTCGTGTGCGGTCCAGGACGCGACCATGGATCCGTTGTCGCGGCTCCACTTGAACGTCGGGACTGCAGCAGCATCCTCGGCCCCGGGCGCGGTGGGGTCGAAGTTGCCCTCGTGCACCTCGACCCGATACAGGCGGTTCTCGAGGCCGCGGTAGCCCGCGTCTTCGGGAATGCTGCACGGGTCGTCCGAGTCGCCCTCGGCCAGCCGCACCTGCATGCGCGGCGGCGTTGTGGCGAGCAGGGCGTCCCACTCGGGGTACGTCGTGGCACAGATCGGCGTGGTCGAGTCCGACGTCACCGGGAGCAGCTCCACCTGCGCCACGACCTGGGAGCGGATCGAGGGCGCGGCGCCCCCCAGCGCCACCTCGCGGATGGAGGGGTCGGAGATCGCATCGACCGGCCGCTCCCACACATGCAGCACGGCGATGTAGAGGCCCGGCGCGGTGGGGATCGTCGGCGCGTGCGGTTGGTCGGTGAAGGCGAGGTCTTCGGGCCAGTCGACCCGGATGCCATCGAGGTAGTACCGCCCTGCGCCGATCTGCAACCCACCCCCGGAGGGCGTCACCTCCAGGCCTGGGTTGTCCACAGGTGCTCCCGCGCGACCAATGATGTCGATGCGGGCCTGCCGAACATCGTGGACCTCGATGTGCCGCTGCTCGTTGAGGTCGGCGTCGACAACCAGGCCACCGGCCTCGTGCAGCACCGCGGAGTAGTTCTTCTTGGGGTCGAAGCTCGACCGAGTGAAGTCACCAGACATGATCAGTTCTCGTAGCGGAGGCCTGCGTCGAGGCCGTGTCGGAGGAATTGACGGAGCATGGTGCGAAGGTTGTCTTCGCGCCACGGAAGCTGAAGGTGGAAGAACACGCCCATCTCGAGGCTGTCTTCGCCGCCCCGCCGAAGCTCGAACGGGCAGGCTTGGGCGAGTTGTGCGTAGGCGGGTAGGGCGGGGTCGGTCGTGGTCCACACGGGACGGACCCGGGCGATGATTCGCTGCCGCACGAGCGGGTCGTCGATGTCTTCGAGCGCCAGGTCCGGCTGGCAACGATAGCGACGAGGCGTATGCGAGCCGGACGGCACGAAGCTGTAGCGGATGCAGCCGTCTTGCGTGTGCTCGGCGTCCACGTGCCCCGAGAAAATGCAGTCGGAGGCATCGAGGACCCGGCACGCGGTGGCGCCGAGCAGGGTGCAGCCCTTGAGATCGACCCGCGCCTCGGGAAGCTCGAGGGCACGCTCCCGTCCGTGAATGACGCATGCCGTCGCGCGCAGCGTTCGCGTGGGCCCTTCGGCACGGACGGAGCCGAGCAGGCAGCTCGTGAGGTCGACCTCCAACGCGGTGTTGCCGGTACTTGGGTCGCCGACGTTCACCCGAAGTCCCGAGGTACGGGCCGACGTCGTGCAGTGGTGCATCGACAGCCGTTCGAGGGTGCCCGGGAGCACGCGCACGCCGTCTTCCATGACGAGCCCGTTGATCCACAGACCGCCGGGGCGGCTCGACGTACTGGGGACGGTCGGGTCGGTGGCGACTGTGAGGTCGCCGAGCACCGCGGGTCGTAGGTTGTTGGGGTCTGCCGTTCCGCGCACCCGGACGGGAACGCCGTCGACTTCGACCCGCGGCCAATCGGCCGCCACGATCACCAGCCGTGCGCCGACCGGGAGGTCGATGTCCACGAGAGCGTCGGCGGCATTGGTGCGTGTGTGATGCCGCGAGTCCATCACAACGATCAGTCCGGTGACTTCGGGTCCCTCGGTCGCGACGAAGGCGTTCCAGGCCTCGATGGCTTGCCCGAGCCGGCCAAAAATCTCGACCCCATCGGGATCCTGCCGCCGCACGCCCCACTGCGCGTCGACGTCCTCCAACACGATGCCGTCGGCCTCCAGCTGCGCCTCCAAGCTTGCGGTGCGGTCCCAAGGTCCGGCGCCGATGGTGCTCGCGTGCCCGACCGCGTAGTCGACGAGGACCGCGGCAGGCGGCGTGCTGACGGCATCGGGGTGGAACTCGATGCGCCCGTTCTCGGGGTCGATATGTGCGATCTCTGGATGCTGGGGGCGCCGATTTGGAAGCCCCCCACCGGCCAGGTGCGCAAGGTGAGCGATGCGCAGGCGAGGCAGTTCCTGGAGGCCGACCGCCACCAGCGGCTCGGGGTCGGGCACGTCGTCGCCGTCGTTATCCTGCACGCGGTCCTCGGCCGCCGAGAAGAGCTGCTCAGATCCGTCGTCGGCCAACATCCGGACACGAACGACAGCATTGGGTCCCAGCCAACGCATGGAGACCTCGCCACGTTCCTCCTGAGCGAGCTCCAGCCGGGAGAGCGCACGTGCGACGTGTTCGGAGCCCGCCAGCGACGTGATGTCCTGCTCTGGGAAGGGCCGAGAGAACAAGACCGTGTCGCGTCCTAGCGGATCGAAGTGATACCAACCCGGCTCTCCTGCGACAGCACGGGCCTCGGCACGGACGATCGGGCGGCTGTGGAGGGGGAACAAGTGCAGTCCCACGTTGGGCACGTTCCACAGGCCGTGCTCGACGTCGGAGGGACGCATCGACCGACTCCGTTGGATCGCGCGGAGGTCGGGCGTGCGCGCGTCGGTGCCGAACGGTCCGCCGAGGTGTTCGAGCGGTCCCGGGTCGCGAATCGCAGCCGTACGCGCCCCTTGGCGGATGTGCTGTAGGTGAGGGGTGACGACGAGCCGTGCGAAGTACTCCTGCACCACGCTCCCGTGACGGGTGAGGTCGCGGCCGAGTTGTTCGAGCTCCGAAGCCGTGCCCTTGCGGCGACGGTGATCGAGCAGGTTGCCGATGAACGCCCGGATGGAGAACCCAGTTGCCGTCAGCGGGCGCAGCCCTCGAACGCCGAGCGCCTCGCCGATGTAGGGCACGAGCCACTCGGAGCAGGTCTCGATGAACCAGTCGTCGTAGACGGTCTCGGTCTCGAGCTCGAGTGTGCGCAGCTCAGCCGCGAACACGCTCATGAGCGCGCGAAGAGGCTCGCCTTGGGCGTGATCGCGTTGCCGCAGAATCGCGGGCAACAAGCGGTACAGGCGATCGTCGACACTCATCCGTTCATCTCCAGCAGTTGGATACCCGCCTCACGGAGCAGCAGCAGCTCCGCCTTGGACACGTCGGTCCCGGTCCATTTCGGCAGTGCCGCCCGCAGCAGAGCGCGGCTGGGATCGGGTGCGGACCCATGCCTGTGGACGGAATCGACATCGACAGCGACGACGCCGGGCACCCGATGGATGACCGCAGCAACCTCGGACAGGGCGACAGGCTGGCCAAACCCGCGTCTGCCGAACGCGTAGGTCTCCACGAGAGCCTGCCGAACGCGGACCTCCACTTCGGAACGTTCGTAGACCTTGTCGACGAGCAGCCGCGCGTGGATGTCAAAGCGGACCTCGAGGTGTCCGGCAACCTGCACCACGTGCGTGGGATCCTGGGCGGTATCGATCGCATCGCGCAGGGTCTGGAGGAGCGGATCGGTGTCCGCGAACGCCTGGCCCGAGCCGGCCGCCGCCGTGACGTGCACGAACGCGCGGTGACCGTCCCACAGCTCGATTGAGCGAGCCTTGCCGATCCCGGGGAACGCCCGCGCGTAGTCTCCGTAGTCGCCGAGTGAGACCAGCCGATCCAAGGTCAGGACATGCAACGGCGCATGGGTCCGGACGTCGTCGAGCGAGTCGGGGTCGGCCGCTCCCCGTGCCGCCGCCGGGTTGCGTACCGCGAACAGCCCCTGCGGCCGGGTCTGCAGGAGGGTGAGCCTATCGGCATCGACTTCGCCTTCGAGGCCAAGGCCAATCCGGATGCTGGCCACCACGTTGTCGACCCCGGTGGGGGCCCGCGCGCCTCGAACGCCATCGCCAAGCACCACATCGGCACTGCCGTCCTCGTTGACCTCGACAACGTAGACGCGGTCGTCCGGGCCTGCGTAGTACAAAGAGTCCACGCGGGCCCAGAGCACGCCGTCGATGCGGAACTCGAGCTCGGCTTCGGCCCCTTTGGCCGCGGCGATCCAGGTGAGCGGCGCGCGGCGCAGCGGGAAGCGTTGGTTGACCGCGGTCGTGTCTCCGCTACCCACGACGGTGTTGGGAACGCTCTGGCCGTGCGTCGCAAGTGCGACGTTTCCAAGCAGACGCACGCTCGAGCGGCGCAGCGGGGTCTCGATGGTGTCGCGCAAGGTGATGCGCGGCGCGGCGCCTCCGGTCCACTGCGCGACGGTGGTCTCGAGCACGAATCGCTTGCCCGCCGTCGTCTCGCCGTCGACGATCACAGCGCGGCCAACCTCCATCGGTTGCACGGCGAGATCGAGGTCGAACGAAAGGCCGATCACGGTCGAACTCTCCGGGGCCCCCGAGATCGCGAGTTCCTCCGATGCGAAGTGCACGGTGGTGCCCCGGCGGAGGAACGCGCTCATGTGGACCTGGTTGTCGAACTCGACGGTGGTGACGCGGGCGGACAGTGTCCAGTCGGTTCGCCCGTGGACGCCGACGGTCTCGACGATGCCCAGGGAGGAGGACTCCTGGTCCTCGAGGAACACGAAGCTTCCCAGGGCGATGCCCTCGACCTCGCGCTCGAGATGCACGCCGCCGCGGATCGGCTCGTCCGAGGGGGAGCCGACGCCGAAACTCGGCCAGTCCGCGCTCACGGCGTAGTTCTCAGCGTCGGTTTCGTTCCAGCCCTGGCCCATGAGGTACCCGACGCGAGTGTCCTGCCCGACGGTGCTGAACGTCGGCGCGCTGTGTCCGAATACGCCTGCGCGCTGCCGGAATGCGAGCACGATGGGGTCGTCGGTGTAGACCCAGAACCCAGAGATCGGGGGCGAGAAGCGAACCTGGGTCCGCTGCGTGGCGGCATCGACCTCGACCGTCGTGACCCGCGTTGCGTGACTGGGCCCCCAGGTGAAGAGTCTTCGGAGCGGATGCGCGATCACGATGCGCTGCCCGGGCTCGAGCCGCGTGCTGATGCCTTCGAGCCAGACGGACGCGACCCCGTTTTGGATTCTGTGCGTCTGGGTCTGCCGAGCGGAGATCGCGTTGTACTCGGCGTAGGCTTGGATGCCTTCGACCGTCTCGAAGGTCTGCGGAAGCTCGCCTTCGGGAGGCAAACTCATGACGGCGATGCCAGCCTCGAGTTCAACGGGGCCCGTGGTCAGCGGCGTGTCCTGAATCTCGAACGCGAATCGTACCGCCGCTGCGACGCCTGGGCTGGGTACGTAGCCCAGCGTGCGAGCGATCTCGGCGAGGCTGCGGCGCTCCTTGGCCGTGCCGATGAAACCTTCCTCCAAGATGCGTTCGTCGTAGAACGCGAGCACGTCGCACGCGGCCGCCCACGCGTCGAGCAACGCAATGGTGCCGTCGTCGCTGTGACGAGTTGTGAGTGCTTGTAGCGGGCGTCGAGCTTCGACTTCACCCTCGACGGTGACGGACTGTGTCGTCAAACCGGCGGTCATGCGTTTGCGGAACTCCGCCCATATGCCCGGGCGGGTGTGGAACTCGCTCTGCCCAGGTGGCTGTGGACGCCGGGCCTGCGCAGGCGCAGCGCAGCAATGCTCGCGGGTGTCGCTCTTGCTCATGCGGTCAACTCCACCGGGTTGCGCACCCAGAATCGGATGTGCCCGTGCTCGGGCATGCTCGGGTCGGAGTCACAGCGAGCGATCTCCAGGTCGCCGATCGAGACCCGTCCTGTGGCGAGAGACCCGTCATCGGGAGCCCATAGCCGCTTGAAACGATGCGGCGGTGCCACGTCGGGGGCCGTTGGGGTCGAATCGAGCCACCGCACGCCTCGGACCTCCGAGGCCGCGGCGAGGACGGCCGACATGTACACAGGCTGTCCAAACGTGAACCGGTCCGGGTGGAAGAACCCGAGACTTCCGTCTGGCAGTCGTCCCGCGCTGAAGCGGCGTACGAGCAACCGATGGACCTGCTCGGGCAGGTAGCCGTGGTGGAGGCAGACCGACAGGGAGATGTCGAGCGGGACGTACGTCGGTCCTCGAACTTCCAGGTCCATTCCCGCCATGCGGTAGCGGTCAAAGACGTCGCGGAGCTCGGCCTGGAATTCCTCGGTGAGCCGCTCGCCGCCGACGAGGTCCACGTAGACGAACACTGTGGTCCAGCTCCCGGTCCACCGAAAGCGAGCCACCGCGCGGCTCACCCGGGGGTGGCGGGCGGCGACTTCGGACCAGTCCGCCTCGGTGACCGCACGCTCCTGGCGCCTGAAGGCGGCAGGCGCATACAACCGAACTTCGTCGATACGCTCCGGCGTCGTTCCCCCCACTGCGGGGAGTGGGTTGCGGATGCCCTCGAGTGAAGCGAGAAGCTCGGCCCGGATGCGGTCTGGGTCGGCCGCCACGTGGGCGATCGACTCGGCGCCGACGTTGCCGGCGGGGCCGTTGCCCACCCGGTAGGACGCGACGAACGGAGGAGCGTCGGCACCATCGTGGCTGGTCGCGACCGAAGCATCGCTGGGACGCCGGCCCAGGATGTCGTCGCCAAACCGAAGCCACGCTCGCCTGGTATCGTCCATCTCGACCACGAAGTGCGCGGCGCTCGAGTCAGAGGAGAGCAGGTCGGGCATCGCGGTCCACGGGTCGTCCTCTCCTCGAAGCTCGACCTGCGGTGCCGCGTGGCGCGGGTCGGTGTCGAGCATCGTGGTGGCCGAGGTGGATGCGTCGGGATCGGGGGCGGCGAAGGTGAGTGGCCCGAAGCGCAGGTGCCCCTGCACCCGGGACGGCGTGAGCCCGCCGAACGTCTCCAACCCCAGAGGCTCTTCGACGCGAAGACCATGGTCGACCAGCACCACGTTGCCCCGGGCCACGAGGTAGGTCGCAGCCTCACCAAGCACTGGCACGTCGCGCGCGGGGGCGTCATCGGCGTGCCAGTGCACGCGTCTCACGCGGACCCCAGGGTCGATGGGATCGAGAGGGTCGGCGACGGCGTCGTCGACCGCGGTCAAGCGCGCGACCCAGCGGATGCCGGGATCCGCGTCCACTTCGGCCCCGGTTGCGGGCGCGCGCACCTGCTCGAACACCACGAGGTCGCCCACGGAGAGCTCGAGCGGCATCGTGTCAGGGTCCACGAAATCGACCCAGGTGGCCCCGGCTTGAAGGCAGCAGTCTTCGTCGCCCCACGCATGGATCGCGATCTCGTTGTGGGCAAACGACAGCGCCGGAGCATCGTGCATTGCAGCGAACCCGTGGACCTCGCGCACGCGCTCGGTGAGCACGGCACGGGGAACCACGGTCGGCTGGTCGGGCATCCGGGCCAGGAAGACCGCGCCTTCCTCGAGGGCGCCCGCGTCGACGCGCTGTCCGTCGCGCATCACCAAATGCACGAAGGAGCGCGCGTTGCAGCCCTCGGACATGCGATAGCCCAGCAGCCGCGCGTGTCGACGCACGCTGCGGCGGAGGCGAGCGGTGCCCAGGTACGCCTCGGTTGCGACCGCGTCTTGGTGGTGGGCCTCGCGGTCGGCGGCATAGGCGAGGGCTTCGACCAGAGTCGTCCGCAGTGTGGCCGGGGACTGCACCCGCTCGCCAGGCTGCAACACGGCGAGCCTCGCGAGCATCATGTCGCGGAACGATGCGAAGTCACGGGCAAGGTAGTCGAGTTGGGGGCGAGGAGGCTCGCGGGGCGGGCACTCCTGCGGCGGGGCGCAGTCGAAGGCGGTGGGGCACTCGACCTTGAACGAGAAGGGGACTTCGATGCTCCCGGGGTCGAACGCGTTGGCAAAGACACCGTCGTCGCCGGACAGTCGCAACCGGTAGGTGCTGAAGTCTCCGGGTTCGTCGACGAGCACGAGGAGGGTCCGCGCGGCCACATCGGCGGGGGCGGCGGCGATCAGACTGGCCAACCAGGTCTGGGAGGCGGCCGAGAGCGCGGGCACGATGGCGCTGGGGTCGAGACTCGCGAGCGGAGCGGCCCAGCTCACCCGAGGGTTTTCCACCCGCACGCCGCCTTCGATCGCGACGTTGTCGGGACCGAGGGTTGCGATGGCGTCACCGAAGAACAGCCGGACCAAGAGCACCCTTTGCCGCAACGCGGCCCCGTCGGGATCATCATGGTCATCGACCACCACGAGTGCGTCGATGCCATCGAACCGGGAGCCGGGGCCTCCGTCCTGGGCTAGCAGGAGCGCGCGTCGTCGCGGCGACTCGCAGGTGAACGATCGGGTCTCCATAGACTAGGGCGTATGGGTGAGGGTGGTGCGCTCGAGCGTGCCGGTGCCGCGTATGAGGTAGCTGACGGTGACGGACAACGCGTTGTCGACGGCTTCGACTGTGATGTGCCTGACCTCGATCCAGTCGGACAGCCACTGCTGCATCGCGCTACGGACCAGATGTTGGGTTGCGGCGGCGACCTCGTCGGACGCGGGCTCGAACACGAGTTGGTGCACGCCTGTGCCGAAGGTTGGCCGCATCACCCGCTCACCCGGTGCCGTGAACAGAACCATCTCGAGCACCTCGCGAACCCACGTCTTCGCGTCAGAAGAACTCGCGGTACGGCCCGTGGCGTCCATTCGGTAGGGGAAGGAGAGCGGCATTAGACTCCTTGCACGCGCGGCTGCGTGGCGCCGACGATCGGAGGTCCTTGCGGTGCCTGGGTTGCGGCCTTGCACAACCCGACACTGGATTGCAGGAGGACCGGTTGGCCCATGACTTTCACGCGGGTCGCGGGGACCGTCCACTGCACGGTCATGCACGGGGACGGGGTTGTGCTGGGCAGCGTGAAGACGCAGCCGGCAATGGTGTTGGGGTCGGTGGCGACGAGCACGGGCGTGCCCATCGCCAGGACACGGGTGTTGCTGGGCACGTGCGTGACCACAGCACCGTGTGGGCATTGGACCTGCGAGGCCTGGGTTACCAGCGCGGGCATCAGGTCACCGTGAGCGCGCCGACGTTGATGTCGACGACGTTGGGCGAGGTCATCTTGATCGTCGCGCCGCCCGTGTTGATGAGGATGCCGGTCGCGTCGATGCGGACGGTCGCCGCGTTGGGGACGGCGGGCGGCAGCGCTTGAATCATGACGCTTCCCGCCCCGGGGGTGTCGTCGAACGTGATGTCGACACCGAGTCCCGAGATCGTGCGCATGAACGGTGTCGCGGCCTTGGGTGGAATCGTCTGCGTGGTCCAGAAACACCCCGCCCAGATCGGACGGTCCGGGTCGCCAGCTTCGAACTCGACCCAGACGTTCGCGGTCGGTCGAGGCAGCATGTAGAAGCCCTCCATCGGCCCCGCGAAGGGGACACACGGCATGGCCCATGCCATGACGCCGGGCCCGTAGACCTGGGAGCAGGTGACCTGCAATCGACCCATACGCATGAGGTCGACGTTGTTGATCACTGTGCCCCTGTATTTTCCGAAGTACTTCGTCATTGCAGCACCACCCGTTGCAGCTTCGCGCCGAATCCCGTGCGCTCGAGGTTGAACGACTGCGTCCAACTGCCTCGGGCGAGATTGTGCGTCACACTCTTCACGTACCAGGTCCCCCCGTGGGACCAGCCGACGCCCCGTAGCTCGACGACTTGTTGGGCTTTGAGGACCTCCCCGTAGCGCACGGTGTCGAGCTCTCCGGTGGCCGAGGCCGCGCCCTCGAGGCTGGACCAATGCTGTGCGGTGGCCTTGACGTAGGCTTTGATCACGCTACCGCCCTGGTCGTCGGAGAGCTTCTGAAGTCCTAGCAACGGGAGGTACCCGACGGTGGCGGGGACGGCCTCGAGAAAGAACGGGTACGGCAGCGAGACCACCGGGATCGACGGGGCACCGCTGGTGGCCTCCTGTACGAAGCCGTAGACCATCTTCGCCTTCGTTCCGTCATCGGTGAAGGAGATGCTGGTGACGTTGTCGTCGCCGCCCATGCCAAAGGTCAGCGCGCGTTGGGGGCGGCCGACGTAGGCCTTGGGCCCGAAGTACGCGAAGCTTTGCCCTCGGACGAATCCGGGTTGCCACGCGAACATGTAGTTGGCTTCCTGGGCGATCTTGTTGATCGCCGAGAGGAAGGTGCCGTCGACGTTGGGGGCGGTCTCGGTGATCAGCGGAGGACGGTCGCCCGGAGGTGGAATCACAGTCGGAACAACACCGAACGCAGTCAACGCCGCGAGCATGAGATTGACCCGGGCGAACTGGGGCATCGGCAGCTGAAGCTGCACCTCGTGCTGGTCGAGCATGATGGTGACGTCTTCACCGCTGACCGTCAGCGTGCTGCCGCCGGGCTCGGTCGACGGGGCGGTTTGATGGTTGGTGACGATTCCATCCATCAGCGGGTAGTTGCGGTCGCCGAGCGTCGCTGTGATCTGCACCCGGTTTCCGATGCGCAGTGCCTGGCCGGAGAGGACCGAGTAGTCGTTGTTGCCAGGGCCGCGGGGGCGGGCCAGCGCGAGACTGATCTGGAACCCGCTCTTCCCGGCGTCATCGAGGGTGACGCTGACCTGCTGAACCGCGTCGAGGACGGCCGCTGGCGCGGGGACCGTCACGCCCGGCCCGCCGACGTGGAGCGCGAGGTGCCCACCAGCGGCCACTCAGAGGGCCTCCGTGGCGATGAGGAGTTCGATACCGGGATGTTCGAGCTCGTCCGGATGCAGGGAGGGGTTGGCGTCACACAGGCGCCACCAGGCCTCAGCTGAGCCGAGGGCGCGGGCGGCAACGAGGTCAAGGCGGTCTCCGCTACGCAGCCCGACGCGTCCGGTCGCCATCAGGGTCTCGGGGCGGGGTAGGAAGCGGCGGGTGACGTACACGAGTTCTCGTCCGTCGGGCTCGACGTGGGTCGCCGTGGGCAGCTTCGCGTATCGACTGTGCGTCTCAAACATGCGGATTCCTCACTACAGAGATTTGAGCGTCGAGCGCACAATGGCGGCCGCGGCGTCTCCCCCGGTGACCTCCGCGGCCGTGCTCTCGCGCGCGACCTGGTTGGCGAGGGACAGGGCATGGGCAACCTGACCGGCGGGAAGGTCGGCGTAGCGCAGGACCTGCATGCCCAGAGAAACGCGTGCCCGCAAGGGGGAGAGGTCGGCTGCGTGGGCCTCCTCGCTCAGTGCGATCTCGGTGAGGACGACGGGCTGGACCCGCGTGGGGCCGTAGACGAACAGCACCAACGGTGCGTCGGGCGGCAGGATTTCGATCATGCCCTGAGCGGCCAGGTCGAGGTTCTTCTTCACGTCGTCCGTCGATGGCGAGACGAGCCCGAGGAGGGCTGCGATCCGCGATGCGACGATGTTGTTGTCGTTGCTCGAACCCTTGGTGGCATCGAGTTCGACCTCGAGTTGCACGGTCTCGACCGGCGCGCCTGTACGCTGCCCCGCACCCGCACCAGCCGTTGTCGCTGCCAGTTTGTACGACCGCTGGACCATCGCGGGGTTGTACTGAAGCGGCACGACCTGCGACTCGAGCGTGGACGGATCCACCGAGACGAGCGCACCTCGCAGGACGCGCGGAGAACCGGGGAACATGGCCATGAGGCGAACGAACCGTATCACGCACGCGTACGTGATTCCCCGACCTGCGGGCCGGGTCTGGTCTGCTCAACCGGCCGGCCCGCAGGTGTATCGGAATGCTCGTGCGCCGGCTTGCGGCCGGGACGGCGTACGAGCGCGGCGGCGAAGTCTTTGCCCCGGGTTCATGCGGCCCGACGCCGAGGTTTGCTTCGGACACGAGCCCGAGCGCGGGCCGGCTAGCCGCGCGTGGGCACGCGCCGGGTCTCGCCCCAGGATGGCTGTTGTCCCATGGTCACGAGCTGCGCCAGTTCGGCGACCGGCCCGAGAGCCTGCCTGGCCATCGCCCGCGCGATGTCGGACCGGGCGATCATCCGCGCCATCGGAGGCGACGCGTAGTAGTAGAAATCGACCATCGACTTGCCCAGCGGTGAGCGCTCCAGGACGCGGTCGCGAACCCAACGCAGCGCCTGCACCTTGTCATCCCACGGGACGCCATACGCAGCGGTGGCGACAAAGCAGAATCCCTCGACGACCGCGAACTCCTGCTGCGGCGTTGTGACGGCCATCGATGCAACGTCGCTGCTGTTGGCGCAGCGGTCTTCGTAGCGGACGCCGACCTGGTAGTTGGTCGCGCCGAATAGCTCGTCGAGCTCGCACCATGTGCTGACGCCGGGTGCGAGGGGCTCGCCACAGTCCTCCAACGCGGGGACCTGCTGGATCGCGGCGGAGAGCGTGTCTGCGGTGAGCGGAAGATCGCCTTGTCGATAGAACATCCGGACGGTGCCCACCTCGCCGCTGAGGTCGTCGGGCACGGTGAAGTGCACGCGGACGCGGTCGAAGTCGACGGCCTCGATCTCGAGGTCGCTCAGCGCGGCGAGCGTGGCGTCCTCGCAGCTGCCCCAGCCGGGGTCTTCGCCCTGGCCACCGCCCTCGGCGCCATGACTGTAGACGCCAAATCGGAATGTTCGCTCGTTGAGCGTGTAGAGCTGAAGGCGGTCGGCTCCGCTTCCGCCGTCGATGCTGATGCTGTCGTCGGGGGGATTGAGATCGCCCGACTCGCCGGTGAGGTCTCCGTACCCAGCGTAGTGGTCGGTGGAGTTGAACCCCGTCATGGTGGGCTCGAAGGTGACGTCGTAGACGATCGAGGGCTGGCCCAGGTAGGGGATGCCGAAGCTGGCCAAGCGCGCATCGACGTAGTGGTCGTCTTCCCGATCGTAGGCCCAGCGGTCGTTCTGGTCGTCCTCGATGTTGATCTCGACCCGGGCGGTGAGCGGCCCTGCGCTGGCGACATCGGCCGGAATGAGGGCGGTGACGAGCTGCGGTGTGTATCCGGCGGGCGTCGCCCGGGTGACAGTGTCGAGGTCGTTGAGGTCGGAGAACGTCCGGACGTCTGCGTGGTCGTGTTCCGTCTCGAATTCGACGAGGTCCGAGCGCGGCGGGTAGACGCTGCTCTCTTCGGAGAAGCGACCTTTGTCGGACTGGAACACCGCCGGGGAGGGGCAGGTGAAGGTGTCGGTCGAGATGACCTCGTGCTCGGCCGCGGTGAGCGGGCGGCAGAAGTAGGGCTCCGGAGAGCTGGAGTTCTCGTGCCACCCCAAGGAGTTGGCGTCGGAAGGCTGGTCGTCGTGGAAGACGAGCTTGGGGTAGCTGACGTCCCGGGCGTGGGCCCAGACGGGGAGAACGCCGGGCCGGGGACCGTACGGAAAGCGCCAGCTCGACAAGAAATCCCAGCGACCGGGTCGGTTGCCGATGCCGAGGGTTCCGGTGGCCTGGGTCACGAAGACGTTGTGGACGACGTTGCCCTCGCCATCTTCCAGCCAGATCGCGATCTGAGCTCCGGGCACGGGCTCGAAGTGAAACTCGAGCAGCGTGTCTCCCTCGGCTGCGATGGCGGGCGCCGGGGTGGACAGGGCCACGGCCGCGATGCCAACGCTCAACCCGAACCGTACTGCCGTCCATCGCATGGCGGCGAGTATAGCGATGCTATCCGGTGATCGGCTGCGCGATTCGGGTTTTGCGCGCCGATTCAGCCCGTGTTCGGCGGCTTGAGCGCTTGCAACGGGTCCGTGTCCAACCTTCCCACCGCGATGTTCGGCCGCGCACGCGGTTGGTAGCCTCTCGGCTCGTGTCGCGCTGTTTCATCGCGTGGGTTCCGTGGGGCCTGACGTTTGTTCTTGGGTGCTCTCCCGCTGCAGAGCCCGCGCAGGTCCCGGCGCCCGCGCCCGCGCCCGCGCTGCCCGAGCCACCCCCAGCGCCCTCGCATGGGCTCCCGGTTGTGCCGCTGGCGGTGGACTGGTCGCCTCCGCGTCAGGTCGCAGGAGATCTGGGCGCGCTCCGGGAGGCCCTCGCATCGTCGTCCGAGGCGGTGGCGAGGGTCGAGCGCCGCCTGGACGTTGGGGCCCCGCTGCCGCGCGTACTCGCAGCACTCGCCCCCGACGCGACGTGGACGGTCGAGGCTGGGACCTGGGATGCGTCTGTGGCCGGGGAGCTGCCGCTGAGGCGCCAACCCGGGGCTGTCGGGGCGCCGCCGACCTACGTTCCCGACGGCGTGTCCCTAAGGGGTACGTCTGCGCGAACCGTGCTCGTGGTCGGTGATGCCGCCATCGAAGTTCGGCCGTGGCGGGCCCTGCCGGCGGCATGGTCCGGCTCGTGTCAACCGATCTACGATGCACTCGCGCTGAGCCAAGAACAGTCGTTGGCCTATGTGGAGCCGTTTCTCGATCATGCCGATACGGTGTTGCGGCTGAACTTTCGCGCCGGACTCTCGGGGGCGATGCCGGAGCTTCGTGCCGCGCTGGAGTCCTACGCGTCTCCCGAGGCTTCTGCGGACGCGACGTCGGAGCAGAGGCAGACCCATGCCTGTGGGCACGCGCGATTCCTGCGGGTGGAGGCCGCGGCGGTGTGTTTGCAAGGGGAGCGCTGTGAGGCCGGGCCCCGGCTCGTGCTTCGCGGCGGCGCTGCGGTGGCGATGCCCGCTCCGCCGTGGACTCCGGACGACTGCGACGAACGTATCGAGCTCGATGTCGAAGCGGTGCTCACGAGCGTGGCCACCGCGGCGACCGTTGCGACGGTGTCGCAGCTGGAGCCGCAATGGGTGACGCTGGTCGATCGCGTCGGAGCGATGGGTGCCGTGTACGAGGCTCTCGAGGACCTGTGTTCTCCGCGTCGCCGACGATTCGCGGAGGAGGATCTGGTGGATGCACGGGCTCGGCTGGGGCGGGTCGAGCGGGCGCTGGGGTCCGATACGCTGGACGAGCCGGGACGATGGGACGTTGAGGTGGGCTCGACGTTCGTACCCGGTGCCGGCCCGGTGACGAGGCTCGCCACGTTCATTCCCGCCGAGGGGGGAGGCTCCCAGACCGCCGTGGCCGAGGCCAAGGGGGTCCGCCGATTCTTGCTGTCACGGTCGCTGTGTCGATCGGGATACGGGGAGCTCCCGCTGGCGGTCGCGGTCTTCGAGCCCTCAGAGCCCGCCGCGACGTACTTCGGGTATCTCTACGAGGAGACGCTGCTATGCGCCGACTTGCCGCTACCGCTGCCGTCCACCCCGCTCGAGGCGGATTGACGCCGACGCTGGAAGAGCTTCCACGCACCCCAACCAACGAGGGCGTAGCTCTCGAGGGCCAGAACGATCAGCACGAAGTCGTACGGCATGCGGAATCGGGTGCCGCCGAAGAAGATCGCCGACTGCAGCATGAGCGCGAGGATCTGGACGGTGAGCAGTCCGTGCTTGGCGGCGCGACGGCCCGGGATGAGCACCCACAGGAGCCCCAACCACGAGGGCACCATCAGCCAGTACAGCACCTGGTCGTTCCACCACTGCGCCACCGGGCGCCACTGCTTGGGACCGGAGTCTGGCCACGGGATGTTGTGGAACCAAAGCAGTGACATGTTGTCCCACGAGTAGGCCACCTGCTGACCCCAGCCGGTCTTCTCGATGCAGCTCCGGATGTACTCGTGGTGCTGCTTCTTGTCGCCGATGTAGCCCTTGTAGCTGAACGTGTCCCCGAAGGCCGCGTTCATGCGCATACCGGGCTCCACCTGCGCGCGATGAGCCGCCGCTTCGGCGTTGACGACCTGCAGCAACGGAGGCGGTCGGAAGTGGACCTTGCCGTGGCCTTTGCCGTCGGGGAGCGACTCGATCTTCGAGTTGTGGCAGCGGCCCATGACCAGGTTGAAGCTGCCGTTCTCGGAGATGAGGCCCCAGCGGTCCGTGTTGTGGTGCAGGTGGACCGCGCCCGCGACCAGGCACATCCCCAGTGGGACCGCGGAGAGCAGCAAGTGGGTGAACTTGATGTTGGGAAGGGCTTTGCGCCGAATGATCCAGTAGATCCCGACGAACGCCGCCGAGAGCAGAATCTGAGGCCGGAACAACGCGCCCACACCCGCGAACAGTCCGAGCAGGAGCGCGTCGCGGCGGCGTCCATGGTCGGCCATGCGAACCACCGCGAGCACGGCTCCGGTCAGGCACAGGCAGAACGGGGTCTCGGAGAGGATGTACCCGCCGTTGGAGAAGTGGGGGTAGTACAGGATGCCGATGAGACCCACGGCGGGAGCCACGAACGGGAACGGGCTCACTCGGCGCGCGATCGCGTAGGCCATCGCCACGGACGCAGCGCCCATCAGCGCGTACCAGATGCTGATCGCGGGATCGAGATCGTCGAACAGCCAAAGGATGCCCGCGACCATCCAGTGGGTCGCGAACGGGAAGAACGCGGAGTACTCGTGCGGCTTGGAGAAGTCGCGCAACAGCCGCTCCGCCCGCTGCACGTAGCCGTTCATGTCCGAGTAGACGTAGTCGCCCAGCGGGTGGACCTCGAGATTCCAGTGCAACCGCACCGCGAGAGCCCCCAAAAAGATGCACAGCAGCCATCGCTGCGTCCACAACCACCCGGAGACACGGGCCAAGGCACGGGCAGACCCGCCCTGCGGGCGCGAATCCGGTGCACTCGGTGAGACCGCCGGTGAGGCGGACGCTGGCATCGATGGGGACAGACGGGACAAGGCGACTAAAAGTTAGGCGAGAGTCGTACCGCGACTTGGGTGGCAGCGCCAGCGGTGGGCTCACGTACGGCCGATGCTCAGGTATCGTCGCTGCGATGGGTAGCGGGAGAGGTTGGCGGGGGCTCGCGGTGACAACGCTGCTGGTCGGATGCGGAAGTGACCCGTCCGCGATGGGTTGGGATCCGCTGGAGACCGATACATCACCGAGCACCACCGCGACCTCCGGTCCCTCCAGCGGCCCGGGTCCGGATTCCGATGGCACGACCGTGGGTTCGAGCACGCAGGGGGCGACAGACCCTGACAGCCGTGGCGAGTCCACAGGGGAGCCTCCGGATGACCCCGGCGATCCCTTCGATCCGGTGCCGGAGCCGGAGCCCCTGAATGACGCAACGGTTGCGGGGTTGGGTGTAACGCTCGCCGGTATCCTCGACGGGGGAGCGCTTGGGGGCGCCACGGTCGGTGCGTTGGTCGTGGACCTCGAGACCGAGCAGGTGTTGTTCGAGCGCAGCGCGGACGCCGTGTTGGTGCCGGCCTCCAACACCAAAATGTTCACGACCGCCGCGATGCTCGACATCCTGGGGCCCGACACGCGGATCGAGACCGAGGTCTTCGCGGGGTCCGAGCCCGATGGCGCCGGAGTGGTCAGCGGCGACCTTCACCTGATGGGCCACCACGACGTGTCGTGGTCGACCGACTTCTACGGCGGCGCGCGTGAGCCATTGGATCGCATCGCCGACCTGCTCTACGACGATGGGGTTCGGACGGTCACCGGAGATGTCATCGCTCGCGGCGAGTTCATGTACGGGGGGGCGTCGCTTGGGACCTACGACGCGGCGGCCTACCGGGCGACCGCGGCGACCCGGTTCCGCGAAGCGCTGCTGGCCGCGGGGATCACCGTGCAGGGCACGACCGCGAGCAGTCCCGACTTCAACCCGCCGCCCGGGACCCGTGCGCTGCTGACCTGGCAATCGCCGCCGCTGAGCTCGATGGCCGTACCGATCAACGTGCGCAGCCACAACGAGTTCGCGGACATTTGGCTGCGCCACCTCGGGTGGGCGGTCGAGGGGGAGAGCACCTACGTGGCGGGTGGCTCGGCGGTGGTGGACTGGATGCCCTCGCTCCCCACGGACAACGCGGGGGCGGCGTGGAACGACGGCTCTGGCCTCAGTCACGGCAACCGCACCTCGCCCCGCAACATCGTCGACCTGCTTCGCGGCATGGAAGGCTCCGCGCAAGCCGATCTATGGATGCGATCGATGTCGATCGCCGGAGTGCGCGGGACGTTGGGCGGGCGCATGAGCGGCGCCAGCACGGTCGGTCGCTTTTGGGGCAAGACCGGGACGCTGCCTTCGATCGGGGTCGTCGCGGTCAGCGGCATCTTGTTTCATCGCGACGACGGGCGACGGTACGCGGTCTCGCTGCTGTTCAACGGCGTGCCCAACGTGTCCTCCGCCCGCGGCGTGCAGGACCAGTTCATCACCGCGGTCGCGGCCAATCATCACGGCGTTGCCCGGTTGCCTGGCCCGGAGCTTGTCTCTGCCCGGACCGCCGCCTCGGACGTGGTGGAGCTGGAGTGGACGCCCGTCGAGGGCGCCGATGGGTATGCGGTCTGGTTCAGCGACGACGGCGAATCCTGGGATCCCGCGGACGCTCGTAGGGTCGATGGCACGGAGCATCGCGCCGGGGACCTTCCGTTTGGCGAGGACGTCTTCATGAAGGTGACCGCGTTCACCGAAGACGCGGGGGCCACCCACTCCAAAGCCTCCGACGTGTACGGCTCCTCGGCGAGCGTCGGCGTGGCGCGGGTGTTGGTGGTCGATGGGCACGAGCGCTGGCAGGCACAGCGGGTGAGCGAGAACCCACGCGCGGTGGGCCACAACTTCGTGGTGCGGTACGGCGAAGCGCTCGGCGTCGCGTTCGACACGGCGTCGGCGCAGGCGGTCGGCGACGAGCGGGTGGCGCTGTCGGACTACGATGTTGTGCTGTGGATGTTGGGCGAGGAGAGCGACGCCCACCTGAGCTTCGATGACCTGGAGCAGGACGTGCTGGCCTCATACATCGACGCCGGAGGCGCGGTGATGGTGTCGGGGTCGGAGTTCGCCTACGACCTTGGCGCGGTGGGAACGCCCGAAGACACGGCGTTCCTGGCCGACGTTCTGCACGTTGGTTACACCGGCGATGATGCCGCAACCTGGTGGCTCCACGACGGCGAGGGCGCACTGCAAGGGGCGCCCGTGTTGGGCTTCTCCACCCGCGATGCGATCGTGGTGGACTTCCCCGACTTGCTCAACCCCGTCGGGGGCGGTGCTGCTGTGCTTTCGTACTTCGGCGGCATCGGCGGGACGGCGGCCGTTGCGTGGTCTGGGACGGGCTCGACGTTCGCGCTCGGGGTGCCGTTCGAGTCGATCGAGGGTGTGGCCGACCGCACCTGGCTCTTGGACCAGGTGCTCGCCTCGCTGCAGTGACATTGCGGTGATCCACCGCGGCTGATATCTCGGCCAACATGCGCCTGCATCGGGTCTTGCTGGGTCTTTCGCTCGTGATCGCGTCGGGGTGTCGGGGGACCGACACCGCTCTTCCCGACGCGACGCCCGGGCCGGGCAAGGTGGCGAGCGTTGACGCCGAGCCGGTGCTTTCGGCCGAAGACATTCTGGCGGCCAGTGACCTGCCTCAGCCACTCGAGCAGCCGTTGGCTGGCGACCCGATGGGGGTGAGCATCCATCGGCTGAGCAACGGGCTGACGGTGTACGTGAGTACCGATCGGCAGCAGCCACGCTTCTCCGCGTGGATCGGTGTGCGGGCAGGCAGCCGCATGGACCCCGCGGAGTCCACCGGGCTCGCGCACTACCTCGAGCACATGCTCTTCAAAGGCACCGACGAGTTCGGCACGCTCGACATGGCGGCGGAGCAGCCCCACATCGACGCGGTCCAGGACTTGTATCGCCAGCTTCGCGCAACCGAGGACGAAGCGGAGCGGTCGGCGATCCTCACCAAGATCGACAGCGAAACCCAGGCGCAGGGCAAGTTCGCCATCCCCAACGAGATCGACCGCATGTACGCGACGATCGGACTCGAGGGGGTCAACGCGTTCACAAGCAACGAAGAGACCGTCTACATCGGTAGCGTTCCGAGCAACCGGCTGGAGCAGTGGGCCGCGGTCGAAGCCGAGCGTTACACGGACCCGGTCTACCGACTGTTCTGGCCCGAACTGGAAGCCGTCTACGAGGAGAAGAACCTCGACCTCGACTCGCCGAACTCGCGGGTGTGGAAGGCGATGCTCTCGGGGCTGTTTCCGCAGCACCCCTACGGCACGCAGACGACGATCGGCGAGGTCGAGCACCTCAAGTCGCCGGCCTACGACGACATGGCCGCGTACTTCGAGCAGTGGTACGCGCCCAACAACATGGCCATTGTCCTCGCAGGGGACATCGACGCCGCACAGGCGGTGCCAGTGCTGGAGAAAGCGTTCGGACATCTTGAGCCGCGGGCGTTGCCCACCCCGGCCGCAGGGGCACTGCCGGCGGTGCAAGGGCGCAGCATGACCGAGGTCCTCGGTGACGGAGAGCCCGGGGTTCGTATCGCGTGGAAGACCGTCCCTGTGGGGCATGCCGACGAGCCCGCGCTGGTGGTGCTCGATCGCGTGCTCGACGACGCAAGCGTTGGCTTGCTCAACACGCGTCTGGAGCTGACCCAGAAACTCCCGGCGGTGGGGTCGGGCCAAAGCACGATGAACGAGGCCGGCTACTTCTACACCTGGGCCCAGGCGCGCCAGGATCAGAGCCTCGACGACGTGGAGGGGATGATGCGCGAGGTGGTGGAGGCCGTCCGGGCCGGTACCATGACCGAGGCGGACGTTGCTGCGGCCAAGCTGCACTGGAGCTTGGCTCGCAAGGAGGGCCTGGAATCCACGAACTCTCGCGCCAGCCGCATGATGGATGCGTTCATCAGCCATCGGGCTTGGCAGGACGAGGTCGCCACCGCACAGGCCGTCGCTGCCGTGACGCGCGAAGACGTCATCCGGGTCGCAGGCAAGTACCTGGGGGAGGGCACCGTGGTGGTGTTCAAGCGCAAGGGCCAGCCCACGCTCCCCAAGCTGGGCAAGCCGGCGATCACTCCGGTGGACATTGATCCCTCTCGCAAGAGCCCGTTCGCGAAGGGCATCGAGGCGATGGAGACTCCGGACCTCACGCCGGTCTGGGCGGAGCAGGGCACCCACTATGAGCGCCGCACGCTCCCGAGCGGGGAGCTGATCGCGGTCAAGAACCCTCGCAACGACCTGTTCAGCGTCACGATTCGGATGAAGCGGGGCTATCGCAAGGCGCCGCTGCTTTGTTACGCGCTCGACCTCTTCGAGCTCTCGGGCCGTGGGGAGACCTCGGCTGAGGACCTGCAAAAGGAACTCTACGCGCTGGGTTCGTCGGTCTGGACCTCGTGCGATGCGGAGTACAGCGCGATCAACCTGCAAGGGGTCGAGAAGAACTTGGACGCGACGCTGGGTCTGGTCACCGCGTGGATGGACGATCCAACGTTCAGCGCCGAGCTTGTGGGGGCGCATCTGGACAACACGCTCAGCGCTCGCAAGGACCAGCTCGATCAGGACCGCTATCTGACCGCGGCTCTGGATGCGTACGCGAAGTACGGGGAGCGTTCGGCGTGGAAGCAGCAGCCCTCCAACGCCAAGCTTGCCGCCGCTAGGCCCGCGACACTGCGGCGCCTGATTCGGACGATGTTGGACCACCGCGGCCGAACGCTCTACTTCGGCACCCGCAGCGCCGACGATGCGGCGGTCTTGCTGGGGCGTACCAAGACCTCCTCCGGTCGCAAACGCTTCAAGGACCCCGGCGACGCGTGGGTCCGGGAGTTCCGCGACCTGAAGGGGCCTACCGTGTACTTCCTGGACAAGGAGGTCGCCAAGGCGAACGTTCGTTTTGCGTTCTCCGCCGCGCCGCTGCGCCGCGAGGAGCGACCCCTGGCCAAGCTCTACACGCAGGTGCTCAGCGGCAACATGAGCTCGGCGGTGTTCCAGGAGCTGCGCGAGTCCAGCGGTCTGGCGTATTCCGCCTACGCGGGCGTGAGCGCGGGGCGAACACCCAAGGATGCGTCCGCGTTGTTCGGCTCGTTGAGCACCCAGACCGACAAGACCCCGGATGCGGTGGCACGGTTCATGGCGTTACTGAAGTCTCCGCCGTTGTCCACGGTCCGGGTCGAAGAAGCCCGGGAAGCGCTCGACCTCGAGTATCGGGCCACACGCCTGGACCCTCGTTGGACCGGGTGGAGCGTGGTGTCGTGGGACGAGATGGGCGAGGCCGCCGATCCGCGGGCCTGGGAGTGGGCGCAGGTGAAGAAGGCCGACACCGCCGCGCTGGAGCGATTCGCCAAGGCATGGGTCGAGTCCCCGGTGGTCTTTGCGGTGGTTGCCGAGCGGGCTCGGGTTGGAATGGAGGCCCTCCAAGCCCTCGGAGAGGTGAAAGAGGTCCGAGCTGAAACGCTCTTCGGGTACGGAGCGTTCCCCTCGGACTCCGAGAAAGCCCAAGACCGATGAACGCATCTCAGCTCTGTGTCCTCCTCGTGGCCTGCACGACGCTCGCCTGTGGTTCCAACGCCAACACCGCGCCTGCGGGCGAGGACGGGGGGCCGTCGTCGGGGGCGGAATCCAGCGGCGCCGCGGAGACCAGCTCGGGCGAGCAGACGCCCGACCCTGAGACCGGGCCGGATTCTGGCCCCGAGCCCAAGCCCAAGTTCGACACGGGCGCCGCGTCGCCCACGGTCTGCGCGGGTGACCCCCAGGTGGTCACGTTCGCAACCGCGGACGGTGTCACGCTCGAGGCCGACTTCGTGCCCTCGGGACAGGCCACCGGCAAGTCGGCGGTCTTGCTGCACATGATCCCGCCAAGCAACGACCGGAGCAACTACCCGGACTCCTTCATCGGTGCGCTGACCGGGGCCGGGTACTCGGTGCTCAACGTCGACCGACGGGGCGCGGGGGGATCGGGCGGAGATGCGACTGCGGCCTACGAAGGCCCCGCGGGCAAAGAAGATGCGCTGGCCGCCGTCGCGTGGCTCGGCGAGTCCGACTGCGCTCTGGATGCGAGTGAGGTCGTGTTGGCTGGCGCCTCCAACGGGACGACAACCGCGCTCGACTACACCATCGCCTCGAAGACGCCGCCGCGGGCATTGGTGTTCCTCAGCCCCGGCGCCTACACCGAAAACCAGAACACGGTGGCCGAACACAGCGCTCTGCTCTCCGGCTTGCCCGTGTTCTTGGGCTACCCAGACTCCGAGCGCCGTTGGCCCGAGGCGGTCCGCGGCGTGGCAGGAGAGGGCTGGGTGCTTCGTCAGTACGACGGCGGGTCGCATGGTTCGCGACTGTTCACATCGAGCAAGACGGTCAGCGCGGACATCCTCGGGTTCCTCGCCGGGCTGTAGGCGCCCGCGTTGCGTTCGCGCTACTGCCCCAGGTGCAAGACCGCGGTGCTCAGTCGCCGGTCTTGACCGTCCCCAACATCGTGGCCCATGCGGGTGCCCAGACGTCGAGGGTCTTGGCGGGGCCGGTCGCCTTGAAGAACAGCGGGTCGCCGGACCCTTCGATGATCACAGCGAGCATGCGGTGGTCGGGCTTGTCGTGCTTCTCGTCCGCGCCGGGCATCATCGCCGCGACGTAGCGACCGGTGACGTCGAGTGTGTGCATCGTCAGTGCGCCCACGGTCTTCTTGTCGACTGTGGAGATGTCCTCGAGCGTCTTGCCTTCGGGCGGGGTGAACTGGCCCTTCCAGCGGGTCATGTTCGCCTCGACTCCACCAGCGCCGCCCTTGAAGCGATACACGACAAGCTCGCCGTCACCGCCCGGGCCGGGGACGACCCACTGGGCCATGCGCATCATGCCGCTGGGCTGGCCTTTCTCCCATTCCTTGGGGACGCTGACCGAGAACTCGGCGAGGGTCTCGGCAACCACGTCGCCGCTGGGCGTGACGTCGCGAGGAGGTCCGGCCTTGGCAGCTGCGGGCGCGCCGGCCTTCATGCCGCCGTGCGGGTTGGTCGGAGGAGGCGCGGCTCCACCGTGACCTGCCGGGGCTGCACCGTGCGGGTTGCCGGGCGTGCCGCCGCCGTGGGCCATCGGTGCCTTGGCGCCGCCGGGAGCCTTCGCATCACCGGGCGCCTTGGCGCCGGGAGCCTTGTCGCCGGCGGGCGCGGCTGCCGGTGCGGCCTTTTTTTCCCCGTCGCATCCGGCGAGGGACAGGGCGATACACAGCGGGAGCAAGGCTTTGTTCATGGCGCGCGCACTGTAGCAGCAACGCGCCAGACGGGGGCCGCGCCTCGAGCGGGCCCCGCGGGCCTCACATGCAGAACGCGGGGGTGAGGCCGCCCATGCCGGCTTCGGGCGGGACGCAGGTCTGGTCAACCTCCGGGCAGTCCGCATCGATGTTGCATTCGCCGCACACGCCCAGCTCGGCGAAGCCGAACAAGTTGGCGAGGCCGCAGTGGCCGGACGCACAGGCCGAGTCGCCGTCCATCACCGGGCAGCCCTGACCGTTCTCGACCGTGCCCGGATCGGCGCAGGCGAAGTAGCCACCGAGGTTGCCCAGGTCGTAGACCGGCGCGCAGATCTCCTCTCCATCGCAAGGGGCCGACGGTCCGCACTGCGAGCAGAAGCTGGTGTTGACGATGCCGCCCGCGTCGACAAGCTCGGTGCAAACCAGATCGCCCGCGCAGCCCTCGTCCGTGTTGCACATGTTGCCTTGGCTACCATCCGTGCAGATGGCGTAGCCCACCGCGTCGAGGCTGCAGGTGCCGGTGTCGCAGTCCTCGTCAACCAGGCATTCCGAGCAAACGCCGCCAACCTGCGGGATGACGTAGCAGAAACCACTGTCGCACTCCGGTGCCGCTGCACACTGGGCGCCGTTGGGCTGCGGCTCGGTCGAGGTCTCGTTGCCGGTGTCCGGGCTGATGAAGCCCCCGTCGTCACCGGTCGTGCTCGCGTCACCGGTCTCGGCGGGCGTGTCGGTGGTGGCCGGGGACGTGGTGACACCCACGCTGTCGGCGGTGTCACTGGTCGTGACGCCCGGTGCCGTCGTCACGTTGCCGCTCGTTGATGCGGCTGTGCCGGAGCTGCTCCCCTCGTCGGTGTCGCCTCCGACATCCACTGCGCTACCGCAGCCCCCGAGGGTGAGAGACAGGCCAAAGGTGGTCACCAAGATAGAGCGCAGCATCTTCGTTCTCCGAGGTGCCGATGATGCACCGCGCTCGGGCCGGGGTCTACCCGCGAGTCGAAAACCCCATCGCAAGCATCTCGATCGTGGTCTGAGCGACACGCCAACCGCGTTTGAGTAGCGCTGGAAGCTCCGGGGCCGACACCGGGAGGTCATGGATCAGCGCGGGCGTGCCCGCCGACATTGTGCGCAGCCACGCACTCGCGCCTTCGGCTCCGCCATCTTTCGAGGTCCAGCGTACGGCGAGCTGCGCGCTGCCCTCCATGGACACGTCAAAGCGATCCGAGTCGCCGCGTAGGCGCAACGTACAGCGTCGGTCCTGTGGGGTTCGCTCCCATGCCTCGGCAAACCATCCGCTGCGCATCGGGCCGGGGCAGGGGCTATCCCACGGCTCCGCGACGCCGCGGACCATCCCATTCCCGAGGCCAGTGGCCCGCAACGTGTGCCTCGTGTTGTGCTTGGACAACCCGCACCGCGTATAGAAAGGGACCGCCTCGGGACTGGACGGGATGAGCAGACCGTTCGCTCCGTCGCCACGTGCCGCGTCTTTGAGGCCCTCGACGAGGGCGGCGCCGAGGCCTCGTCTGCGCCACGCGGGGATCAATCCGATGCCGGCGGTGCGGGCCAACGAACCCAACGAGGGCGGGCGCCCCAGCAATCCGTAGCCGACCCACGCCGCGGGGTCGGTGGCATCTACGCTCTGCGTGAGGAGGATCGAACGCGGCGGCAGCACGCATTCCCGTCGGAGCTTTTGCGCGAACCATCCCTGCGGGCGTTGTCCCTCGCCAAAGATCGCGCGAGCCAATGGCTCGAGGAGCGTCGCATCGCCAACGCTCTCGACGGGCACGGCCCGGATGTCAGCGGTCGACACGCAGACCCGCGCGCTCGGTGTGGCGGGCCAAGGCGAGGTCACACAGTCGCGAGACCAGGGCAGGGTACGCAACACCAGCGTGTTCCATCAGCTTGGGATACATGCTGATCGAGGTGAAGCCCGGCATCGTGTTGAGCTCGTTGAGGTAGGCCACGCCCGTGTCGCGGTCGAGCAGAAAGTCGATGCGCGCCAAGCCGCTGCATCCCATCGCCGCGAACGCTCGTTTGGCGTCTCGTTGCAGGCGCTCGGCCAGGCCGGGAGCGATGTCGGCCGGGATGGCGTACGTGGCGACGTCGTTGACGTACTTCGTCTCGTAGTCGTACCAGGTGTTCGGCGGCAAGATGATCTCCCCCGGCGAGCTGACCGTGGTGTTGCTCCCGCCGTCACCCAACACCGCCAGCTCGATCTCCCGGGCGTTGACCCCGGTCTCGACGACGAGCTTGGTGTCGAACGTGCTGGCCTCGGAAAGTGCGGCCTCGAGTTCTCGGCGGTTCGTGCACTTGCAGACCCCGACCGAGCTGCCCAGGTTGGCGGGCTTGGTGAAGCACGGGTAGCCAAGCTCCTCTTCGATACGCTGGGCCGCTTCATTTCGGACGGCAGCGTCGCTCAGCGTGCGCGCGTCGAGTCCCAGCCACGGAACTTGGGCGATGTCGGGCGCGCTCGCGGTGATGAGGTGCTTCTGAACCGCCTTGTCCATACACGTGGAGGACGCCGTCACCCCGGAGCCCACGTAGGGGAGGCGGTACGTCTCGAGCAGTCCCTGAATCGTCCCATCTTCACCGTTGGGGCCGTGCAGCACGGGAAACACGAGCTCGGGCTTCAGGCTGCGAATATCGGGCAGCACGGTGCCGGCCGCCACCACGTCCGCCAGGTCCTGGTCTTCGTTGGGGTCCGCGCTGCCCAGTCTCCAGGTGCCATCGCGCGCGATGCCGATGGGCAGAACCTCGAAACGCTCGCGGTCGATGGCGTCCAAGACCGAGCGGGCGCTACGCAACGAGACTTCGTGCTCGGACGACATACCGCCGAACAGGACGGCCAAACGAGTGCGGCTCATGGGGTCGCATTGTCGGGGCTTTTCCCCGGGGTGTCACCCCGCCTCGCCCGCGCTGGCGCACGGCCCTCAGGACCCTGAGCCGTGCAGGAGCGTCATCACGACCCGGTCTTGAAACCGCTTGGCCCGCCCAACCTGGGGCCCGCCGACCAGCACGCTGAACGCGTACCGCGGCTCGCCATCGGTGTCGTTGACGATGCCCGTCAGCCCGGTCGCGTTTGACAGCGTACCGGTCTTTGCGCGAACCCGGCCGCCGCTGCGGCGCAGACGACCGCGCAGCGTCCCTTCGCGCCCGGCCACGGGGAGGGCGTCCATCACCGCTTCCGCCCGATCGTCGCGCGCCCACAGGCTCACCAACTCGACCATGGCATGCGGGGTGACCCGTCCGTGGGCGCTCAAGCCCGAGGCGTTCTCGAACGTCAGCGCGGCGGGGTCCTGGCCGTTGGCTCGCCAGAACGCACGGAGCACCTCGGCGCCGTTGCTCCAGTCTCCGGGGGCGTTGCTCGCGTGGTGCCCGAGGGTGCGCAGGACCTGCTCGGTCGTGAAGTTGTTCGAGAACTTCAGCGCCGAGGCCAGCACGGTTGGAAGCGCCTCGCTGCGGTGGGTCGCGACGACGTTGGCGCCCTGCGGCGCGGTCCCGGTTTCGATGTCCAGTTCCGGACGACCCAAGGCCTCGGCAAACACGCTGGCGGTGAAGCGTCCAGGGTTCGCAATGCGGCGCCGAGTCTTGACGGGCATGCCGCGTCGGGGCTGACCATCGACGCGGACGATGGTCTTGTCGCCTTGGATCCGCGTGGTGACCAACACGGCCCCGTGGGTGCGGCCTCGTTCGACTTGGAGATGATCGCAGGGCGGGTCGAGGGTCACCGCGACGCCGTCGGAGCTTCGGTCCGCGCTGACGCGTACGACCACCGTGTTGTACTGCAAGGACAGGGCGCCACTGGGCGCCATGTAGCTGAAGCCCGGGCCCCCGGTGTCATACCCGGGCCCAAACGTGCGGGCGGAGAACATCGAGTCGTCGACGATGATGCGCTCGACGCCGGTGCTGTCGACCGATGCGGCGAGGGTCTCGAGGTCCTCGACTTGCAGGGAAGGATCCCCACCACCGCGGACGAACAGCGTGGTGCCATCGCGAAGGACCGAGGTCTCGAATCGGTAGTCCTCGCCGAGGAGGGTGACGGCGGCGGTGGCCGTCAGAAGCTTGTGGTTGCTCGCGGGGTTGAGCGGGCTGCGGCCATGGTGCTCGAACACGGTCTGCCCGGTCTGCAGGTCTTTGACTGCGATGCCGACCTGAGCCTCCGCATCCATGGTGGTCGCGAGCGCGTGCAGTTTGGAGACGAGCGCCCCCGAGGCGGGTGTGCCGGAGTCCGCGGGGGTCGCCGGCGGCACCGTGCGCAACCGGTTCTCGATGCGCGATTGCCACGCGGTCTTCGACGGGGCCAGAGGCTCCACGCCCAGGCCCATCTTCGGCAAGCTCGAAGCTGCGACCGTGACCGCCTGCGCAGCTCCTCGCTCCACTCCGGCGCTCGCGGTGGGCAGCAGGAGGCTCGAAGCAAGCACCGCGGTGACGGTGGAAAAAGCGAGGGATCGGGTGAACATGGCGGCCTCCAGGCCGAGCGGGGCTGGTGTGTGTGCTCGGAGTACCTACAGGTAGCAGTGTGTAATCTCCGGTCCAAGAAATCGGACCCGTGGCCGTCCGATGGCGCTACCTTCTGGCCCCATGCTGGACATCAAGCTCCTGCGGAATGAGCCCGAGCTGCTGGTCGCGACCCTGCGCGATCGCGGTGTTCGGGTGTTCGACGACCTCACCGAAGGCGACTGGGCGAAAGCGTCCATCGAGCGCCTGGTCGAGCTCGACGAGCGCTACCGCAGCCTGCTGCAGGAAGAGGAATCCGTCCGGCGGGGGATGAATGAGAACGCCTCCGGCATGAAAGCGGTCGGCAAGCTTCCCAAAGAGGAGCAGGGCGCCGCTCGTGCTCCGCTGATCGAAGCGGGCCGGGTCCTGCGTGATCGCGAAAAGGAAGTCAAAGTCGCCGTCGAGGCCGCGATGCAGGCACGCGACGAGGTCTGGGCGTTGCTGCCCAACATCACCCACCCCGATGTTCCGCTCGGTCATACCGACGACGACCACGGGCTCGTGCACACCTGGGGGACGCCGCGGGATTTCGAGGCTGAGGGTTTTGCCGCGCGCGACCACATCCAGATCTCCGAAGACCTGGAGCTTGTCGACTTTGCCGCGGGATCGCGGGTGACCGGCGCGAAATTCTACTACCTCAAGAACGACGCCGTGTTGCTCGACCTGGCCCTGCAGCGGTACGCGCTCGACATCGCATCCAAGCACGGCTTCACCCTGCACACGACCCCCGACCTGGCCCGCGTGGACATCCTGCAGGGTCTCGGCTTCAACCCTCGCGGGGAGTCCACCCAGGTCTACAGCATCGCGAACTCCGACCTGTGCCTCGTGGGCACAGCTGAGATCACGCTGGGCGGCATGTTGGCGGATTCGATCCTCGAGGCGGACGAGCTCCCGATCCTCGTTGCCGGGCTCTCGCACTGCTTTCGCACGGAGGCAGGCGCGGCGGGCAAGGAATCCCGCGGCCTGTACCGCGTGCACCAGTTCACCAAGGTGGAGCTGTTCGCGTTCGTCGAGGGCGACCTGGAGGTCTCCGAGGCGATGCACCTGCGCATGCGAGAGATCGAGGAGGAAATCTTCCAAGGTCTCGAGCTGCCGTACCGTCTGCTCGACATCGCCAGCGGTGACCTCGGCGGCCCGGCGTATCGCAAGTACGACATCGAGGCGTGGATGCCCGGTCGCGGCGACTACGGTGAGGTGACCAGCACCTCGAACTGCACCGACTACCAAGCGCGGCGCCTGCGGATCCGCTACCGCACCGAGGGCAGCGGCGATCCGAAGTCCAAGGGCAAGAACCGCTTCGTGCACATGCTCAACGGCACGGCGATCGCCAACACGCGCACGATTCTCGCGGTGCTGGAGAACCACCAGCAAGAGGACGGCACGGTTCGCATTCCCGAGGCGTTGCGCCCCTACATGGGCAAAGACTCCATCGGTCGTCGGTAGGGCCGTCGGTGCTCGGGTGGCCGTGTCGGCCGGCCTGCGTCGTCTTGGGGCTGCACCGCGGGGCCTGCCGGGGTGCTCGCACTCAACCCCGCGGCAGCCAGATCGTCAGGTCGAGGCCCGTCTCGAACTCGAGGCCGCCGAGGCGAAACAGCGCCTGGGTTCCGGTCTCGGTCGCTGTGAGCACGCGGGCAACACCGCCGCCGTTGCCCAACGCGGTTGCGCCGCCGAGCCGAAGCGTGGGCCCGATGCGCAGTCGGAGCGAACCGGGGGACAACAAGACCCCCGGGCTGGCTTGCACGAACCCCCCCGCGACGAGTGAGACCCGCCGGTCATCGCTCCCTGCGCGCAAGGACGTTGAACCGTCGCGTGCCCGGACGAACCAGGGCGTCGCTCGGACCCCCGCAAGCGCCAGAAACTCGAACTTGCTTCGCCGCAGCGCGTAGCCGGCCTGGACCGCGACCCGGAGCCGGCCGAGTCGGTAGTCGCCTTGCTGGGCACCCAACCCGCCGATGGCCCCGCCGACGACCACCCCGCGAGGGAGTCGGACGTTCACATCGAGTTGTCCGCCTGCGCCCGCAAAACCGGAGGGGGAGGGCGCGCCCAGGCTCCACAAGGCGAGAGCACCCAGGCTTGCGCCGAGCTCGGCAGAGGGCGCCGGTCGCTCGGGCTGTGGGTCGAGGGCGACCGTGGGCTCGGGCTCGGGCTCGGGCTCGGGCTCGGGCTCGGGCTCGGGTTCGGGGACCTCGTCGGGCACGATGACGTTCTGCGCATCGGCCACGAGCGCATCCTCTTCGACGCTCGCGATCAGGTTGGACAGAGTGCTCGCGATCAAGCGCGGCGGGTCGCCGCCCTCGTGCGTCGCGACGTGTCGGTAGTAGCCGCGACCATCGGCGAGGATCAGCGCCAGGCTCCAGCCGTCGTCGACGGGCCGGACCAGCACGTACCCCCAGCGCTCGATGCCCGCGCGGGCGTCGGGGTTGCCCGCGGGGATGCGCGGACGGTCGGGAAGTCGGGTCTGCAAGGCGCGCTCGAAGGCGTCCGCTTCGACGCCCTCGATGTCGAGGGCGAGCAGCTCAATGCGGTCGCCGGCCGCGTTCGCGGGCGCGGTCAATGTTGCGGCGACCACAGACGCGCTGAAGAAGGGGACGAGCATCATTGAGGCAAGCAAGCCTCGCGTCCCTCATTGTAGGCGCAGTTCGGCAGATCGTTGCAGACGGGAATGCTCTCGACCTCGGCACACGGGACGCAAGCCGGGACGAAGCACACCAATCCAACCAGGACGCACCCCTTGGTCTTTTCGCAGGCCGCAGGCTCCAGGGCGCCGCACTCCGTTTCTTCGCCGCACTCGCTGGGGATGCAGCCACCACCCTCCCAGATGCACTCCGGCGCTTCGGTGAGGCAAGTCTTCTGGTCGCCGACGTTGCACAGGTTCACCGTGCATTCTTCGCCGTTCCACAGGCAGCCCGGAAACGCCTCCTCGCAGGCGGGCGCTCCCTTCGGAATGCAGTCCGCCGGCTCCTCGGTGCTCGTCCCGGTGGTGCTTTCGGTGCTGAGCGTGGTGCCTTCGGTCGTCTCGGCCCCGGTGGTCGTCGATTCACCGCTGGTGCTCGACGTGCTGAGGTCCGGGTCCTGGGTGGTGGGAGTCTGGGTTGTACTCGCGTCATCCCCGGTCGTGCCGGGCGGGGCCGAAGTTGCGGATGACGGGCCCGAGTCGCCCGAATCCTCGGCCGTCTTGGAGCTACCCCCCAGGGGTCCGACGAAGAAATCCGCGGTGCAGGCGGCCGGGGCCAGGACGAAGGCGAGGCCGAGGACACGCATACGGGGTCGATTCATGGTGTGTCCTTTTCGCGGGTGTCGAGTTCGCGCTGCGCTTGGGCTCGGAACGAGCCGCGTGGCATCGCTTCGAGGTACGCGGTCCAGCACGCGGCCTTGGAGTCGTTGCCCGCGCGGCGGCACAGACCCGCACGCGCGTCGTCCGCGAATCGGCCCCTGGGAAAGCTCTTCAGATAAGCTTTCCACAGGGCGACAGACGATCGCCCACGCTGACGCTGTAGCGTGAACAACTCACCGTACGCGCTCTGGCCCCAGCTCCCTCGCCCGTCGATCGCGATGATCGTGCGGAACGCGGACTCGGCCTTGTCGAGCTTGCCCGCCCGCCAGGCGGCGTCGGCTTCAAGCTCGAGTGCCGCCAGACGGTCCCGGCGCGACGGGGCCTTCGCTGGCGCTTTGGCGCGTCTGCGTGGTGTCGGGCTGGGCGCGAGTTCCGGTGGCGTTTCCGCTGTCGCTTCCAAGGGGGTCGCCTCGGAGTCGGGCCCCGGACCCGGCGGTGTCGGCTCCGGCCGGTGCTCCGAACCGTTGGCATCGCCAGCGAGCTGGCTCTCCTGCTCGGCCGCCGGGGATGGGGAGAGCATGGCCTCGCTGGGGGTGTCCGCTTGGACACTCCACAGGCCACCGCCCAGGTCAAACACCGTCGCCAGGCCGGCGCCGAGTCCCAGCGCGAGGACGAGGCCCGCCGCGATCGCGAATCCAAACCCGCCGCGTCGCTTGGTGTCATTGGCGGCCTCGTCCGGGGCGGCTCCGTCACGGACGAGCTCCTGGTCGACGTGACCGCGAACATCGCCGACGAACGTATCGAGCGCCGCGTCGTGTTGCCCGGTTTTCAGCCGCCCGGCGTGTTTGAGGGAGATGATGGGTGCGTACCGCCCGACCTCGTCCACGGCCGATTGGGGGATGACATTGGGCGCGAGCGTATGAGCTCGGCTCACCACCGCCAGGAAATCCGGCACCGGGTCGTCGGATACCCCCAGATGGGTCGAGACCTCCGAGACGAATTCCGTCAGCGCCTCGTCTTCGTGGTGCTCGTCCTTCGTCGGCTCGAAGCGCTCCTGGGATGCGAGCTGGAGTTCGCTGGCGCGGGCGAGCATGGCCTCGAAGTCGGGCTGGACTTTGTCAGTGGAAACGTCGTGCTCCACCGTGTCGCAGACCTCAGTGAGGAACCCGTCGAGTTGGTCGGAACGCTCGCTCATGCGTTCTCCGCTCGTGGCTCGAGCCAGCCGAGTCGTTCCAGCTCCCGCCGGATCCGCTCGCGCGCACGGGAGGCTCGGACTGAGAGATTGCCTGGGGTAATACCGAGCTTGGCCGCGGCCTCGGCCGGGGTGTTGCCTTGGAGGTCCCGCAGCACGAACGCCTCTCGCAGGTTCTCGGGCAGGGTCTCGAGCACGGCGTACAGGGCCTCGGTCTTCTTGCGACTCAGATGCGCTTGGTCCAACCGCGGCGCAACACCGGCATCGACCGCCGCGTGCATGTTGCGGAGCCGGTCGTGGGCGGTGGCGGTGTTGCGCTGAGACCTCCAATGGTTTCGCACCACGTTGAGCGCGATCCCGTGCAGCCAAGTCGAGAGTGTGGCCCGGCCATCAAAGGAAGACAGCTTGACCAGGGCCCGGGCAAAGGCTTCTTGGACCAGCTCCTCTGTGAGCCCCGCGTCCCCGGTCAGGAACCGTACGTGTCGCACCATGGGAGGAAAATGGCGGCGGTACAGCACGGCCCAGGCCTGCATGTCGCCCGCTCGCGCACGGGCAACGAGACCCGCCTCGCCCGACTCTGGCGTCGGCGGGGGTGTCGTTGTGTGCGTGACGTGCGGCTCCATCGCGAGTCTGTACCCCCTGTGTTCCCTAGATTACACGGTCCGGAAAATGGAACTGCGCGAGTCGCGGTCGAAGAAAAAGGTGAAGCCCGGCTGTAATCGCGGCCCGGGTTGGGCAACGGACTCGCCGTACCCATGAAGACGCTTCAGATCATCCAAAACCTCGGCCTTGGCTTCTCCCTTCTCGTCGCACCCCTCGTTGTTGCGTGCGATGTCGAACTCGACGACGTGGAAAAAAGCGAAGAGGAAGAAGAGGGCGAAGAGGAAGAGGCGGACGACGATGGTGAAGGTGGTGAGAGTGACGGCGATAGCGGGGAAGGCGAGGGCGGAAGCGAAGGCGAAAGCGATGACGATGACGAGTGCGCCGAAGCGCTCGAGGTTTGCGCGCAGGAAGGGTTGAACGACGAGCAATGCATCGCCGAGTTCCCGCAGTGTTTCGCGGGGGAAGGGGAGAGCGAAGGCGAAGGCGATGACGAGTGCGCCGAAGCGCTCGAGATTTGCGAGCTGGAAGAGCTGAGCGAAGAGCAGTGCGCCTCGGAGTTCCCGGAGTGCTTCGAAGGGGGCGGAGAAGGTGGTGGTGACGAATGCGCCGAAGCGCTCGAGAATTGCGAGCTGGAAGAGCTGAGCGAAGAACAGTGCGCCTCCGAGTTCCCGGAGTGCTTCGAAGGGGGCGGCGAAGGTGGCGGTGACGAGTGCGCCGAAGCCCTCGAGGTCTGCGAGCTGGAGGAGCTGAGCGAAGAACAGTGCGCCTCTGAGTTCCCGGAGTGCTTCGAACGTGGCGGCGAAGGTGGCGGTGACGAGTGCGCCGAAGCGCTCGAGCTCTGCGAGCTGGAGGAGCTGAGCGAAGAGCAGTGCGCCTCCGAGTTCCCGGAGTGCTTTGAAGGTGGCGGCGAAGGTGGGGGCGAAGAGTGCGAGAACATCGGCGCCGTGTGTGAGGAACTCGAGCTGGGCGAAGAGCAGTGCGTCAGCGAGTTCCCTGAGTGCTTCTAGTTCCTCGACTCTGAGTCCGCTGTGACCTCCACCCACACCAAGTGGTGGTCCGACGGTTCGGCCCGCACGGTTGCATCGACCGTCGCGGGCCATTGTACGGCTGCCGACAGCACGCGCAGCGTCCGGGAGGGCAGCACGTAGTCGACACGTAGGTTGCCGACGGTCTCGTCGCTGAAGTCGGCGGTGTCGAGTCCCGGGTCGCCGAGATGCTTTGCGTTGGCCTGTTTCTGGTCTCGGCTCGCCGCAGCGGCGCCAGTGGATCTGGGTTTCGGGTCGAGCACTCTGGGGTGTGCGAGGAGGGCCCTGATCCCTGCGGGCGCACCCCCGTCCACCGGGTCCGCGTTGAGGTCGCCGAGCACGACGAAGTGCTCAGAGGCTGGCAGCGCGTCGATGTGGTGAACCCAGAAAAGGACCTCGTCCCGGTTTCGGTGGCCGTTGCGATCTTCGGGACCGTCGAACGCTGGCGGCGTGGGATGGCTGATCAGCAGATGGACTCGGCCCAGCGGCGAACCGACGATCACGTCGCAGTGGTTCTTCGAGGACAGGGGCAGCACGGCCCGGGCTTCGGCGCTGTAGTAGTCCGCCGGGGTCTCGGTCGAGGCATCGTTGGGCAGCGTGGCCCATGGAAGCGATGCCCAGAGCACGTCGCCGAAGCAGCGGGTCTCCTCGAGCGGAAAGCGCGAGAGCAGGGCCATGCCGTACTGGCCGGGGTATCGGCCGAACCCGCGGGCATCCCCGGCGCCATCCGTGCGGCCGTCGCCGTCCAGGTCGACGCCGGTCGGCACCCCGGTGTTGCTCGAGGGGACGAAACGATGGGCGTAGGGCTGCCCGGGGATTGACGCGGCGAATGCCTCGACCGCGTCGGCGTCGATTTCGTTGAGGAGAATGACGTCCGGATGCGCGGTCGCGATCGCTGCGGCCACGTCCGTAGCTTGGGCATCGCCGGAACGAACGGCCGCCGCCAACGCACCCGCCTGGTCTCGATACAACGACGTGTTGTAGGTCGCGACGCGCAGGGTCGGCGCCGCCGAGGGGGCGGGGTCGGACGTGCAGGATCCGACGACGACGCACAGCGTCACGGCAACGCGGGACGCGGTCAGCCGCGAAGTTCGGCCAGCGCTCTCCACAACAACCACCCAGCAGCCCAAACGATCGCGAGGTCGGGCAGTCCGACGTGGACCCCCGACATCGAGAACTCGGCGAAGCTCGACCCGGCATCCAGCATTCGAGGGACGGCATGCAGGACGAGTCCGCCCCACAAGGTCCCGACCGCGAGTGCATCGCTTCGGGTCCGCCGACTCCACCGCAGCACGACGATGCCAACCACAGTCGCGATGGCCAGAAGCGCCAGGCCATAGACCGCGGCCATTGCGTCCGGGACGGGAAGCTCGAAGGGGGTCGCGCCCGTGCGCGCGGTCGGCTCGAGCGAGATGTCCCCGACCAAAGAAACCGCCGAGCAGTCGGAGGGCAGGGTCCACACCGCGGCGAGTGCATCGCTCAATGTCGTGGTGGAGTCACAGGCACCTGCGCGCGCCAGGACCTTGATCCAGCTGTCGCAAATACCGATCCAAGCTCCGAACAGCAGCCCCGACAGGAGGGCACCGCCTCCCAGGGGAGGATTGGCATCCGAGTTCGACATGCTCGCGACGTGCAATCGTCCCAGAAATCGGCCCCCACCACCAGATGTCCCTGGCCCCCCAGTCTTACGGCGTTCCCTGTGCGCTTGTGGTGCGGTAACATCGGGGTGTGACGGCCCAAGAGGGCGAATCCTCTCCGAAGAGTGATGCCAAGGCCGAGACCCCCCAAGGGGCCTCGAAGAGCCCGGGCGCGCGCGGTCGGCGAGGGCGCAGCCGTGTCTCTCCCTCCGACCCGGGCGACGACGCAAGCGCGCTGGGAATCTATTTCCGCGAAATGGCCGCGGTCTCGGTAATGACTCCGCAGCAGGAGCGCGAGTCGGCGGAGCTGATCCTCGACGCGCGAACCAAGTACTGGCGATCGATCTTTTCGTACCCACCGTTCATTCCGGGCATCGCGACGATCATCAGCGAGACCTTCAACGAGGACGACCGTCCGCAGGAATTGCTCGAGAGCATTCAGCGGACCTCTCGCAAATACCGGGACAGGCAGACGCGTGCGAACGAGGACGCGTACGAGCTCGACTGCACCAAGCTCTCCAGCGACATGGCCAAGCTCGACACCGACGGTGTCGCGTGCGAGCCGGTCTACGAAGACCTGCTGGCGATCCTCGAGGGGCGCCGGGACGAGGTTCGCATCCAGGTCACGCTTCCGCCGTCGGGCTCGGCTCCATTCGCCAAGTATGTCGACCGCGTGCGCTTGGCCGGTGCGAACTTGTGGCGTCGCAAGGATCAGTTCGTGCGGGCCAACCTGCGTCTGGTCGTCACGATGGCGCGTCGCTACAACCGCGGCGCACTGCCTCTTCCGGACCTGATCCAGGAGGGCAACATCGGCCTGATGAAGGCGGTCGATCGCTTCGATCCCGGCCGCGGGTTCCGGTTCAGCACCTACGCCAGCTGGTGGATCCGGCACGCGATCAGCCGGGCGCTCGCCGACAAGGGCCGCGAAGTTCGCGTGCCTGTCCACATGATCGACGTCTATCACAAGCTCAAGCGCACTCGGCAGCGCTTCGCGACCATGAAGGGCCGCGAGCCGACCGACGAAGAGCTGTCGTCAGAAGCCGAGGTGCCGATCGAGAAGATCCAGCGCCTGCGTCAGTGCTTACTCGATGCGGGTCCCAGCCTCGACAGTCCGGTGTCCGGCGCCGAAGGTCGGACCGTCGGCGATCTGATCGAAGACGAGACCACGCCGCTTCCGGCCGAGATGCTGCAGGCACGAGCGATGGGCGACAAGGTCCGGGAGCTGCTCGAGCGCCTGCGGCCGATCGAAGCCGACGTGATTCGCAAGCGCTTCGGGTTGGAGCAGGGCGAGCCGATGACGCTTCGCGAAATCGGCGAGCAGTACTCGCTCTCCCGGGAGCGGATCCGCCAGCTTCAAGAACAGGCGCTGATCAAGATCCGTCGCGAGCTTCGGCGACAGGACCTGATGTGACCGCTCCGGCCAAGCCTCCCCTCGCCCTGTTCCACTACTACGGCTGCCCGTTCTGCACGATGGTGGACCGGGTGGTCGAACAGCTGGGGCTCGAGGTCGAGCGGCACGACATCTTCCAAGACTCGAGCGCGCGCGAGCAGCTGATCGACGCGACCGGCCGCCAGACCGTGCCCGTCTTGAAGATCGGCGACGGGGCGGACGCGAAGTGGATGCCGGAGAGCCGCGACATCATGCGGTGGCTGCAGCAGGAATACGGGTAGTCGGCGAACGCCTACGCATCGGCGTCTGTGTCGGCCTTGGGTTCGGCCGCGAGGGCGATGCCGCCGTCGCGCAGCTCGATCGTCCTCGCCTTGTACAGAATCCCGACCCCCTTCTTGAACGCCTTCTTGCTCATGCCCAGGTGTTTCTCGATCTCGGCGGGGTCGCTGCGGTCGTGCAGCGGCAGAAAACCACCGGCATCTTCAAGCGCCTGGAGCACCGTCGCTTGGGCGTCGAGCATGCCGGCTTTGCCGCGACGTTTGAGGCGGATGTCGAGGCGGTTGTCGCCGCGGATCTCCCGGACGTAGCCGGTGTGTTGGGAGCCGAGCTTCATCGGTCCGTACACGTCGCTGTGATGCACGAGCCCGCGGTGGCGCTGGTCGACGATCACCTGGATGCCGGCATCGATCTTTCCGTACACGAGCAGCTCGACCTCTTGGTCGATGTCGATGTCCTCCACGTCGTAGTCGAGGTAGGTCGCGACATGGGTCGAGCCCATGAGGCGCTCGCCCTTGCGATCCAGCATCACGTACACGACGTAGTCGCGTCCCTCTTCCATGCGCTGGGCCTGCTCGAACGGGGGCACGTAAAGATCCTTGGGCAGACCCCAATCCATGTACGCGCCCGCATGGGTCACCGATACACAGCGCATGCTGGCGAACTCGCCGAGCGCCGCCACCGGAGAGACGGTCGTGGCCTGAGGGGTCCCGTCTCGGCCTTCATAAATGAAGACCCTCAGCTGCCCACCGACCTCGACATCCGGCGGCGCTTCGCTGGCTGGGAGGAGCAGAACGCGGTCCGGCGCTCGGAGCGTGATCCTATCGTCGGTGGCCTCGGTGACCTCCAGCGTCTGAAATCTCCCCAGCGCGAGCGGGCGTTGCATGGCCGTGAGCCTACAACCTTGGTCCGGGTTGTGTGCCCGACCCGACTCATGTAAATCCCGCGCCCTCTACCGGCCGCATGGACGCAATGGTCCGTTCACGCGCAGGGTAGGGACCCCGAACCCCATGTCCCAAACACCGAACCGAGGGAGCGTCCGAGCAGACATCCTGAGCGGGATCACCGTCGCCCTGGCACTCGTACCCGAGGCTGTCGCATTTGCGTTCGTCGCGGGCGTGCCGCCCGTGGTGGGCCTGTACGGAGCGTTCATGATGGGACTCATCACGTCGCTGTTTGGTGGGCGCCCGGGGATGATCTCGGGGGCCACCGGCGCGATGGCGGTGGTCATGGTGTCGCTGGTGAGCGAGGGCAACGCGCTGGGCTTGGCTGCGGGGAGTGACTCCGCCCTCACCGGTCTGCAGTACCTCTTCGCCACGCTGATCCTCGCGGGGGTGCTCCAACTCGGAGCGGGCGCGTTCGGCCTGGGCAAGTTCGTCCGCATGATTCCCAGCTCGGTGATGATGGGATTCGTCAACGGGCTGGCCATCGTCATCTTCCTGTCCCAGCTCGGGATGTTCCGCACCCAGGGGACGTGGATGCAGGGGACCCCGCTGATGACCATGCTCGGTCTCACCGGTCTCACGATGGCGATCATGGTCGTGCTTCCGAAACTGACCAAAGCGGTCCCCGCCGCGCTCGTGGCCATTGTGACCGTGGCAGCGATCACGATCTTGGGCGAGGTCGACACCCCGACGGTTGCCTCGTTCATCACCGACCGAGGCGGTACCGGAATCGCCGCGGGGCTTCCCAGCTTCGCGGTGCCCATGATCCCGCTCAATCAGTCGACGCTGCTGTTCATCCTTCCGTATGCGGGGATCTTGGCGGCCATCGGGCTCATCGAGTCGCTGATGACGCTCAACCTGGTCGACGAACTCACCGAGACCCGCGGCAACGGAAACCGGGAGTGTTTCGCTCAGGGCGCGGCCAACATCGCCAACGGCTTCTTCGGCGGCATGGGCGGCTGCGCGATGATCGGGCAGAGCATCATCAACATCCAGTCCGGCGGTCGCTCCCGGGTCTCTGGCGTCGTTGCATCCCTGGGCCTGCTCGGGTTCATTCTGTTCGGTGCCTCGATGATCGAGATGGTCCCGATCGCGGCGCTGGTCGGCGTGATGTTCATGGTGGTGATCGGAACGTTCGCGTGGAACACGTTCCGCATCGTCAACAAGGTGCCGGCATCCGATGTGGCCGTGATGGCGCTCGTCACCGGCCTCACCGTGGTCTACGATCTGGCGCTTGCCGTGTTGTGCGGGGTGATCGTCTCCGCGCTGGTCTTCGCTTGGGAGAACGCGTTGCGCATTCGTGCCCGCAAGTCCGTCGATGAGCAGGGCGTCAAGCACTACGAGATCTACGGTCCGCTGTTCTTCGGCTCGACCACGTTGTTTGCCTCCAAGTTCGACGTGGCGACCGACCCCGACGAGGTCGTCGTGGACTTCGCCGAGTCTCGCATCGTGGACCAGAGCGCGATCGAGGCGATCAACAAGCTGGCCGAGCGCTACCAAGCCGCCGCCAAAACGCTGCACTTGCGTCACTTGAGCGCCGACTGCCACGCGCTCATCCGGCGGGCCGAGAAGATCTGCGACGTGAACGTGCTCGAGGACCCCGACTACTTCGTGGCGGTGAACGACTACCGCAACGCGATCGAGAAGACGCTCGCGGGGGTGAGCGGTGAGGGCTCCGGCAGGCTCGAGGATGCCGACGTCCACGGGCTGGCTCGCGAGGGTCGGGCCCTGCAGCGACGCGCGGACAGCGACTAAATCGAGCGGTTTTTTCCGCGCAAGATGCGCGGTTTGGCGGCACACTCCCTCGCTTCCGCCAAGAAATTGACCTGGATCCGCCAGACGTTCAGGGTCGGGCCGAGTGCCGACCATGTCGCAGCTGGAGTTGTTGCCGCCCGCCCTGATGTCCGGCTCGCCCACGCCCGAGCCACAGGCGCCGTCGGCCCGAGGTACGGGCACCCCTGCCGGCGGACCGCCGAGTGGGACGGGCGGAGAGGAGATCGGAGACCTCGCGGAGGAGGCTCGGAAGAAGTACCTCAACTACGCCCTGTCGGTGATCACGGCGCGCGCGATCCCCGATGTGCGGGACGGGCTGAAGCCGGTCGCCAGGCGCATCCTCTTTACGATGTTCCACGAGCTGCGGCTGCGGCACGACGCCAGGCACCGCAAGAGCGCCAAGGTCGTTGGAGACGTCATCGGTAAGTACCACCCGCACGGTGACACCGCGGTCTATGACGCGATGGTTCGCCTCGCGCAGGACTTCGTCATGCGAGCGACGCTCGTGGACGGCCAGGGCAACTTCGGTTCGATCGACGGTGACCGCGCTGCGGCCTACCGATACACAGAAGCGCGGCTGACCGAGATCGCTGACCAGCTGCTGACGGAGCTGCCCAAGGACACGGTCGTCCACAAGGACAACTTCGACGGTACGGGCACCGAGCCCGTCGTGCTGCCGGCCCGTTTTCCGCATCTGCTGGTCAACGGCGGTACGGGCATCGCGGTTGGCATGGCCACGTCGATCCCTCCGCACAACCTCGGCGAGGTCGTCAAAGCCACCATCGCCCTGATCGACGACCCGACCCTGACGGTCCGCAAGCTGCTCAAGTACGTCAAAGGGCCCGACTTCCCCACCGGCGGCGAGCTGGTGGCGACTCGGACGGACATCGGAAATGTCTACGAGAGCGGCAAGGGCACATTCAAGCTGCGCGGCAAGTGGAAGGTCGAGGCGGTCAAGGGCGGCGGGCAGGTGCTGGTCATCACCGAGGTCCCGCACAGCGTTGAGAAGAGCACCATCGTCGAGGAGATCGGCAACATCATCCTCAAACGGAAGCTTCCGGTGCTCATCGGGGTCACGGACCTGTCCACAACAGACATCCGGGTCGAGCTCGAACTCGACAAGAAGAGCGAGGTCGACCCCGAGCTGATCATGGCCTACCTGTTCAAGCACACGCGCTTGCAGACCTCGGTCAAGGTCGACCTCACCGCGCTCATTCCCACCGACAACCCCGAGGTCGGGGCCCCGGCTCGGCTCGACCTCAAGGATATCCTCCAGCACTTCGTCGACTTCCGCTTCAAGACGGTTCGTCGGCGGCTGGAATACGACCTGCGCAAGCTTCGGGAGCGCATCCACATCCTCGAAGGCTTCGAGAAGATCTTCGATGGGCTCGACAAGGCCATCAAGCTGATCCGGCAGAGCAACGGCAAGGCCGACGCTGCGGGCAAGCTGATGCGGGCGTTCGACCTCGACGACATCCAGGCCGACGCGGTGCTCGAGACCAAGCTGTACCGCTTGGCCAAGCTCGAGATCCTCAAGATTCGCGAGGAACTCGACGAGAAGCGCAAGGCGGCCAAGAAGATCGAGGGCATCCTGCGCAGCAAGGCGAAGTTCTCCGCGCTGGTGAAGGGCGAACTCCAGGAGGTCATGGAGCAGTTTGCCGACGCACGACGCACTCGGATCTGCGCCGACGACTTGACCGAGGAGTTCTCCGCGGACAGCTTCATCGTCGAAGAGGACGCGATGGTGCTGGTCACCCGCGATGGCTGGATCAAGCGACAGCGGTCGATCAACGTCGAGACGACGCGGATGCGGGAGGGCGATGCCCCCTTGGCACTCGTGGCGGGCTCCACACGGCACTGCGTGGTCCTGTTCACGAACAAGGGCACCGCCTACGTCACGCGCATCAACGACGTGTTGGCTTCGACCGGGCACGGCACGCCGGTCCAGCAGATGTTCAAGTTCAAGGACGGCGAGCGCGTGATCGCGGCGATCGGGACCGACCCACGGGTGATGCCGGAGTTCGGATTCGACAAGCCTGAACTCGGTGAGGAGTACGAGGATCCGTACCCGCACATTCTGGCCGTCTCAAAACGCGGCTACGCCCTGCGTTTTGCCCTGTGGCCGCACAAGGAGCCGAGCAACAGCCGAGGGCGGATGTTCTCGCGTGTGGGCAAGGGCGACGAGATCGTGGCGGCGTTCAAGGTCTACGCCGAGGACACCATTTGCGCTCTGACCCACAAGGGGCGGCTGCTGTCGTGCGAGTCGGGAGAGATCAACTTGTTGTCCGGCCCGGGCAAGGGCGTCATCCTGATCAAGCCTGATGCGAGCGACTACGTCGAGGGGGCGTTCATGGCGAGCACGCCGATCAAGATTCACAAGACCTCTGGTGGTGTGCAGAAGCTGACCGGAGCCGAGCGCGAGCCGACCTCGCGCGGTGGCAAAGGGCGGCCCGTGTTCAAACGCGGCGCGGTCAAGCTGCTGGAGCTTCCGCTCCCCGAGATGCCCGTATTGGATGAGGAGGAGTAGACGATGGCGACCGCGAAGAAGAAGACATCCAAGAAGACCACCGCGGACAGCAAGGCTGGCTACACCGGGTCGTCCATCCAGTTCCTCGAAGGCGTCGACCACGTCCGCAAGCGGCCGGGCATGTACATCGGCGGCGTCAACAAGGACGGCCTGCACCACTTGATCTGGGAGATCCTGGATAACTCGGTGGACGAGGTGATCAACGAGCATGCGACCGAGATCACGGTCGAGCTCGACAAGGATCACTGCGGCATTTCGATCACCGACAACGGCCGCGGCATTCCGATCGACAAGCACCCCAAACTCAAGATCCCCGCGCTGGTTGCCGTGTTCACGAAGCTGGGTGCGGGCGGCAAGTTCGACGGCAGCAACTACAAGCACTCCGGCGGTCTGCACGGGGTGGGCGCGGCGGTGGCCAACGCGCTGGCGTCGTCGCTCGATGTGACGGTTTGGCGCGATGGCGGGCGCTGGAAGGCGTCGTTCGAGCGCGGGGTTCAGGTTGGCAAGCTCAAGAAGTTGGGCGCCTCCCGTGGCTCGGGCACGACGGTGCATCTGCGTCCCGACCCGGAGATGTTCAAGACCGTCTTCTTCGACCCCACGCTGGTACGCACGCGGCTCGAGTCGAAGAGCTACCTGCACAGCGGCTTGAAGATCATCTTCATCGACCCGAAGGCGAAGGGTCCGGAGACGTTCTTCCACAAGGACGGCATCAAGGAGTACCTGGGCAAGCTGGTGGCGGTGCGCGGCAAGGCGCAGGTCCACCCGGGGCAGTTCCAGATCGAGCGCAGCAAGGACCCCAAGCTGGAGGCCACATTCTGCTGGACCGAGGCCACCGAGGACGCCACGTACTCGTTCGTCAACGGTGTGCCCACGCCCGATGGCGGCACCCACGAGCAGGGCTTCCGCAACGCGTTGGGCAAGGCTGTCCGCGCCTACATGCAGGCCCACAAGCTCGAGCCCAAGGGGCTCACGATGAACCTGGAGGACATGAAGGAGGGCATGGTGGTGATCCTGTCCTGCTACGTCCTCGACCCTCAGTTTCAGAGCCAGACCAAGAACCGGCTCAACAACCCCGAGGTGACCGGACAGATCGAGGGCGCCATTCGCCCGGCGTTGGAACAGTGGCTGCACGAGAACCGCAGCACCGCCGAAGCGATCGTCGCCCGCGTCATCGCCTCGGCCCGAGCCCGCGCCGCGTCACGAGCCGCCTCGTCGAAGGTCTCACGCAAGGCCGCGGGCAGCCTCCGCCTCAACCTGCCGGGCAAGCTCGCCGACTGCGGCAGCTCCGACCCCCGCAAGTGCGAGTTGTTCATCGTCGAGGGTGACTCCGCCGGCGGTTCGGCCAAGATGGGCCGAGATCGGAAGACCCAGGCCATCCTGCCGCTGCGGGGAAAGGTCCTCAACGCCGAGCAGGCCTCGCTCAACAAGGTGCTGGCCAACGAAGAGTTGGGCAACGTGGTCAAGGCGCTGGGGTGCGGCATTGGCAAGGAGTTCAACGCCGCCCGCCTGCGCTACCACCGGATCATTCTGCTGATGGACGCGGACTCCGACGGCCATCACATCGCGACGCTGCTGCTGACGTTCTTCTACCGCTACATGCCGGAGCTGATCCGCCGCGGTCACATCTACTTGGCCCAGCCACCGCTGTACCGGGTGATCGTGGGCAAGGAGACCACGTGGGTCTCGGACGACGAGCACCTCAAGACGGTCATCGCCGGCATCAAGCGCGGCAAGCCGGAGATCCAGCGCTTCAAGGGTCTGGGCGAGATGATGCCCGCCACGCTCAAGGACACCACGCTCGATCCCAAGAAGCGGGTGCTGATCAAGGTGACGATCAAGGACGAGCTGGCGACCGACCGAACGATCTCGGACCTGATGGGCAAGGACACCGGGGCGCGGTATTCGTTCATCATGGAGCGTGCGGCCGAGGCTGAGCTGCTCGACGTGTAGAGCCTCGCGCCTTCAGTCTCGAGGCTCGAGGACCCCAGTGAGCTGGGGTTGTAGGTCCGCCGGAGCGCCCGAGATACGAAGGCGTTCGGAGCCGTCCTCGTTCAGGACGACGGTGGTGGGGAAGTCCCGAACATCAAAGTGACTGAACCACCGCCCCCCGACGTCGAGTCCCAACGGAAAGGGGACCGCGTAGCGTGTCTGGTACTGGCGCAGCTGCTCCTCATCCGTCCACAACGACTGTGCGACGCCGATGACCCGCACCCGTGACCCGAGCGTGGCGGAGAGCTCGTTGAGTTGCTCCTGCTGTGCGACGCATGCCTTGGACATCGCAGGGCGGCTGTCCGCCAGGTACCAGTCGCACCAGGTGGCCACAAAAGACAGGACCGTCGGTTGTTTCGAGGGCGCACCCACCTGGAAGGAGCCCCCGTCGAGGAGGTCCAATGCCAACGCGTCGGGCTCTCGAGCGATTGTCGCTGTCTCGGGGGACGGACTGGGTGCTTGCGCATCACCCGAGGACATCGCTTCGAGGACGCTGTCCAACTCATCGGTTGCGCGGTGCCCCATGTAGGCGATGGTGCCCGACGCATCGATCAGGATGTGTAGGGGGGTGACCTCAACCTGGAACGTGGACGCGATGCTTCCGTCTTCGTCATAGGCGATCGGCATGGACAGACCGTACTCGTCGCGAAACGCTCGAACAGCTTCGTGGGTCTCGTTGAGGCCCACGTTGACGGCGACGACGGTGATGTCTTGCCCGTATCGCTGCTGGACGGACTCGAAGTGCGGCATTTGTTCTCGACATGGCACGCACCAGGTCGCCCAGAACTTGAGGTACACCGGCTTGCGTCCGATGGTGTCCCTGAGCTCGATGGACCCTCCATCGAGTCGGTGGAGCTCGGGGGCGGGGGCAGGGCGTCCGAGGAGTGCTGCTTCTAGACGCTTCGCGCGGACTTCTCCGGCGTCGTCGATCTCCTCGTTCGTGACAGCGTCCTGCGTCGGGGCAGGGGCCGCGTGGTGGCGTGCCTCGGAAGGTGTCGGCGGTGCGGCCGGAGCCGTCGATGCCGAACAGCCAGCGACGGACACGATCCACAGTGAGATGACCGCGTTCGCGGTTCGTCGACTCATCGGCCGCGAAGCTACCAGCCGACAACGCAAGTGCCACACCGCGCACGCGCAGGATATGCAGACCGGGGGCGGGCGACGGGTGCGCGAGACGGCGGCACAACCCTCGGATCCTGCGTGGTGGCTTGGCTCCTGCTACAACCCGCTGAGGATGGCCTCGCCTGCGCACGTCAAGGTTCAACTCCGCAAGCCGCTGCGTCGTACGATCCGCCGCGGCCACCCATGGATCTTTCGCGACGCCGTCGCGCGGCTGACCTGCACGCCTGGGGATGTCATCACGATCGTCGACGAGCGGGATCGGTTCATCGCGCGCGGCTGGGCGGAGGAGGGCCCGATCGCGGTCCGGTTGCTCACCACCGTCAACGAGCCCATCGACAAGGACCTGCTTCGCAGTCGCATCGAGGCCGCCGCGACGCTGCGCACCCGCGTGGTGCCGCCGCAGACCGACACGTACCGCCTGCTTCATGGGGAAGGGGACCGGTTACCGGGGGTGGTCTGTGATGTGTACGGAAGCTACGCCACGCTCAAGCTCGACGGCACCGCGACGTTGGTGTGGCGTGATGCGATCGTCAGCGCGTTGATCCCCACGCTGCAGGCCCGCGGTGTCGAGGGCCTGATGCTCCGCACCGGTCGTCGGGGGCAGAAAAAGGTCTCCCAGGTGTGGGGGCAGCCGTGTCCGCAGAAGGTGGTGGTCAGCGAGCAAGGCCTTCAGCTGAGCGTCGACCTCGTGCACGGGCAAAAGACCGGCATGTTCGTCGACCACCGCACCGCGCGTCGGGTGACCCGGAAAATCTCTGCGGGGTTGCGGGTACTGGATCTGTACAGCTACATCGGCGGGTTTTCGGCGTCCGCGGGGCTCGCTGGAGCATCATCCGTTGTCACCGTCGACATCTCGGCGGGCGCGATCGAGGCCGCCGGTGAGACGTGGGCACTCAACGGACTGGACCCCTCCCGTCACACCCCGGTGGTCGCCGACGTCCCCAAGTTCCTCGCGTCGCAGCAGGAGGCGGGCGCTCAGTTCGACCTGATCATCGCCGACCCACCCAGCTTCGCCCCCAACCATGCCGCCAAATCCGGCGCGCTCAAGGCCTACGGAAAACTGCACCAGGCGTGCTGTCGGTTGTTGGCACCGCGGGGATATCTGCTGGCGGCGTCGTGCAGCAGCCACGTCACCCGCGACGACTTCGAGATGTGTTTGATCGAGGGCGCCGACAAGGCACGGCGCAACCTCCAAGTGCTCGATCGCTGGGGCGCGCCCCCCGATCACCCTAGGTTGCTGGGGTTCCCCGAGGGCGATTACCTGAAGTCAGTCCTGACCCGCGCGGTGGATTGAGCGTGCAACCGGGCGCGACAGCGCGCGTCGTACCCCTCGTTGTGGCCCCAGTGTTCGTTGGGCGAGCACCCGCGGCGGCCCCCAGGTATAAACGCATGATGTCCCGCGCACTTAGTTCCCTCTCCCTTGCAACGCTGTGTGCGCTGCTCCCTGGCACTGCACTGGCGGATGAAGTGCTGGACGCTTCGGGCGTCGCGATCGACTTCGACTTGCCCCTCGAGGAGGCATTTACTGGGAACGGGTTCGCGCCCGAGCCGTCAGCAGGCCAGCTCGACTCCGACAACTGGATCGTGACCGGTCTCAGCGACGGGGACTTCGAATTTGGGGACACGGCGGTCGGCGGGGACTACAGCCGTGGGGTCTCGGCGGGGGGCGTGGGGACGGGCGGGGTCTACTCATTTGATGCTGATGGGGTCCCGGACAACGGTCAGCTTCAGCTGGTGCTGGGGGTTCAGGCGGGGGAAGCGGACTTCACCCCTGGTGGCCTCGTCTTGCGGCTGGAGAATCAGACCGGTGGGGTGGTCAACAGGGTTCAGATCGCGAGCACGCTGTTCGTCTTGAACAACGCGGCGCGTAGCAGCAGCCTCACTCTTGAATACTCAACAGACAACGAGATGTGGCTTGCAGTGGACGGAGCCACGGTCACCTCTGCCGAGGACGCTGACGCGGACCCCACATGGGTTGGCACCGAGACCGACGATGTCATCGACATGCTCGGCGTGGGCGAAGGTGAGTTCATCTACTTTCGGTGGCAAGGCGACGATGTCAGCGACGCGGGGTCGCGCGATGAGTTCGGGATCGACGACATCATCATTCTCCCTATCTCCATCTGCGGGAACAACACGATGGACCCGGGCGAGACCTGCGATGACGGCAATACCAACGACGACGACGGCTGCACCTCCCTGTGCATGTCCGCGACCTGCGGTGACAGCTTCGTGCAGAAGGACTTCGAGGAGTGCGACGACGGCAACGACGACGACACCGACGCGTGCATCGCCTGCGTGCTGGCGGAGTGCGGCGATGGCTTCGTACAAGCCGGCGTCGAGGACTGCGACGACGGCAACCAAGACGACGGCGACGAGTGTGCGAACGACTGCACGCTCGGCGACGTCGCAACCTCGGGCCCGGCCACGACCGGGGAGACCAGCGATGGCGAGACCGGCAACGCAACCGGTGACACCGAAGGCAGCTCCACCAGCGGCGGCACAGGAGATCCTACCGGGGCCAGCACCGATGCCACGGTCACGGCCGGGGCGACGGTCACCGTCACGGTCACCGACAGCAACTCCGGCGGTGAGGACTCGGGCGATGACGGCAGCAGCGGCGCGGATTCGGCCGCAGGGACGGATGACGGCGGTGGCTGCTCGGTCGGTGGACGCGGGCTGGGGGGCGCGGGCTGGCTGCTCGCTCTGTTCGGCGTGCTGGGACTGCGCCGTCGGAAGTAGCGGCCGCGCTCGGTGAAATCGCTGTGGTCCGGACAACGGGCCGCGCGAACCGGGGAGAAATCACGCCACGGGTCCTTGAAGGCTCCCGACGCTCGCTGCATTCATGGGGGTATGCGCTCCGCCAAGACCTCCGAGCGACGCGGTTTGCCCCGCCTGCTTGGGGCGCGGGAGCGGACGATGTCGCTCATCGCCGCGGTCTTGGAGGACGAGGCACAGCAGGAGGCGCAACGTGAGGCCCCGGCCGAGCAGCGGCGCAGCTCGGCGGCCCGAGGCCGGACCGGGTTCGTGTTGGCGGCGGGCATCGGCTGCGTCCTCGCGGCGCTCGCGGGTGGCTTCGGAGCCTCGTGGCTCGACACCCCGGAGCTCGATCGTTTTGAGGCGGTGCTCGAGGTCGGGGGCGTCGATGCGCTCGGGCGCGGGCTCGCTGAGCTGGCGGAAGTGCCCGGGGACAACGCTTCATCCCGGGCCCGGACCGCTCGCGCCCATGCACGGGCTCAGCAGGCCGCCTGGGGCTCTGCATTCCGGGCGGAGGCAGCCGGGCTCTTGGCGCCGGGCGACGACGGGCCACATGCAGTGCGCGCCGCCGGCTTGCTCGCGGCGATGGACGGCTCCGCCGCGGACGGGAGCACCGATGCTGCTTGGGCCCGAGGGCTCGCCGCAGGCCGCACGCTGGACTTCGCTGCGTTGCAAAACGCGGTCGGCGAGCTGAAGGCACAGCGTCGCCGACCGGCCGGTGCGACCCGAACCCTCGCCGCGCTCCAGTTCTCCCTGGGAGATGTCTCCGCCGCGCTCGCCACGCTCGATGCGTTGGGGACCCCGGCCGCGGCAGCCGACCTGGCGTTCTACGAAGCGTGGGTCCGGCCCACGGCTGCCCCGACCGCGCGCGCGCACGATGTCCCCGGCCGGGCCGCGCTGCTGCAGGCGTTCGCCGCCGTGCAACGGACCGATCATGATCAGGCCGCGCTCGCGCTGGCCGAGGCTCGGAGTCAGATGTTGCCGTGGGATCCGGCGGCGGTGACCACCGCGCTGCGGCTGAGCTTCGTCGCCGCCGACGCCGGGGGACTGCGATCTTGGTCCGAGGATGATTCCCGACCCTGGTCCCCCGAGGTCCGTACGCTGGCGGCCGCCTACGCGGATGTGCTCAGTGGCCACGCGGATCGGGCGGGCGCTCGCCTGCAAGACTCCGACGCCGACGCGCCGTGGGTCGCGTACCTCTTGGGCTTTGTCGCGGCGGAACAAGGGCGTTGGTCGGACGCGATGCGCCACAGCGCCGTCGCGCGACGAGGCATGACCGGGCGCGTCGAACTCGAGGTCCTCGCGGCATGGGTGGCGAGCCACGTCCTGGACGCCGAGGTCGCCCACGGTCGACTCGTCGCGCTCACCGAAGCATCCGGCTGGGCGCCTCGTGGGTGGACGGCCTTGGCGCAGGCCTCGGAGGCGGTGGGTGCCCCGCAGGCCGAGGTTCTCGAGTTCTACGAGCGAGCCCTCGAGGTCGAGCATCGGCCCGCTGGTGCCGCGGCGGCTTTGGCCGCGCACGTTTCGGGAGATGAGGCCCTGCACCTTTGGACCATGGCCAGCGAGCTTGAGCCCACCGCCGCTCGGCACCGGGTCGCGCTTGGGATGGCGCAGATCGAGCAAGGCCGGCTGACCGAGGCTTGGGGCAACGTCGGGGAGATCCAAGACGGGGATGCGGCGGCGTGGCTCACCCTGGTGCAGCTTGGCTTGTCGCGCGTGGGCGCGGAGACTCCGCTCGACCCCCGCGTGGACGGCTGGATCGACCACGCTCAGAAGGCCGGTGCGGAGCCCGGGGCGGTTGAGGTTGCTCGACTGCAGGTGGCATTCGCTCGCGGCGAGGACGTTTCGAAGCGCGCGCGGGCTCTGAGCCGCTCGCATCCCGGCCGTGCCGACGCGGCTGCGCTCTCCATCCGGAGCTTGGGGCGATCCGGTCGGATTCTCGCCGCCCGTCGGCACGCGACGCTGGCTCGTCGCCGACTGGCCAAGGCCGACATGCCCGCGGTCACGCTCGCGCTGGCCGTGGTGCTGCAAGAGCAGGGCGAGCGTCGCGAGAGCGCCCAGCTGGCGTTCAAGGCGTGGAGCAGCTTGCCGGCCGAGGCGGAGCCCATCGAGGCTCTGGTCTTCGCCCGGACTGCCGCGGAGATCTGGCTCGAGCTTGGAAACACGTCGGGTGCCCGCGCAATCGCACGTGAACTCACCCTCCGCATGCCGGGCAGCCCGGACGCTTGGCTGCTGCGGGCGCGGGTCCAGATCGCTGCGGACGCTCCAGAGTTCGCGTGCCGAAGCCTGGGGCGCGCACGGACGCTCGACCCCGATGTGACCCTCGCCGGCTCGCGCTGCGAAGAAGACCCGGCCTAGCCGACCTCGAAGTCGAACTCGGGCATCTGCGGATCCTCGACTTCGAAGCCCGCCTCGACCCCTTGTGGTGGTTCGATGGCGGATTCGGGTTCGATGCCCATCGGCGGCGCGACGGAGGCACCCGCGGCAACCTCGTCCTCGTCTTCGTCCTCGACCAGATCGGACAGCTCTTGGACGTCGTCTTCGTCCGGGACGTCCCCCACGATCGACCCCGAGGGCCGAAATGCGACGACCTCGACCACGCCCGACTCGATCAGCTCGGTGAGTCGCTGCAGGGCAGCGTCGTGCCGGTCGAAGTCCGCGGGTGTCCAGCCGAAGTCGCGAACGAGGAAATCGACGATTCGGCCGAGCGACTCCCGCGGACCATGGCGGAGCGCGCGAACGAACTCCTGGGCCGGCACGGCAGCGCCCGACTCGCGTGCAGAAGCCTGCCCGCCGCCCTGGGACCGGCACAGCTCGAATCGCTGTAGACCGTCGTACACCCGCACACAGCTACCCTAGCACGGGAGGACGACACCGACCTGAGGTTGTGACCGCCGTGAATGCGGGCGAGACTTGCCGCGAGTAGCCGAGCACGATGACCGCCAACGTCTTCGAGGAAAGCAAACTGACCCTGACCGCTTGGATCGCCCGCGGAAAGGGGGACCGCGCGAAAGCCAAGTTCGAGTTCGAACAAGAAGGCGGGGCGGAAACCGTCGAGGCCGCCGAGCTGGAGCTCGGCGGCAAGGAGGGCGACAAGAAGAAGGTCTCCACCACGATCACCTTGCCCAAGTGCAAGGACGACGAGGACTTCTACACGCTCAGCTACAAGGTCGACTGCGAGGGGACTGCGTACCCTGGCGGCGACTTCAAGGTCTGGCTCAAGACCGCGACGTTCAAGGCGGTCGACAGCGAGGGCGCTGAACTCCAGGGCGTGCCGATTACGTTCAACCAGACCAAGGACAAGATCTACGTGACCGACAGCAAGGGCGAGGTCCCGCTGCCGATCAACGCGACCGCGAAGTCGACGATCACCGTGCGCTCGCCGTGCTCCGTAGACGAGTGGACGACCGACGTCGGGAGGCTGCGTGAAGCCAAGGTCACGAAAAAAGAATACAAGGCGATCATCGCCACCCCGGACGCGGCAGAGACGGCCGAGGACAAGCCCCACAAGCAGTTCGTCAACCTCAAGAACGACGACGGCAAGACTCCCAATCAGGCCAGCAAGATCAAGCTGGCGATCGGTGGAGTCACCGAGGATGAGTGCATCCCGGGCATCCCAGGGGACACGGTCCACATCAAGGTCAAGTTCCACGACGACAACTCCAAGAGAAACTCGCCCAAGCGGGCTCTGATCGCAGACGGAGTGACCGTCGAGCCTGATGGGGATGGCGAGGCCAAGGGCACGGTGACGTTCGACGACACGGGAGCGGCCGAGTTCGAGGTCGAACTCGGCGGCGCCGGCGGGGATAAGACGCAGGTCATGGTTGGCATCACGGATGCGACCGAGGACTCCACGCTGTTCGTCGAGAACTGGCGCAAGCTCTGGTACCAGCTGACGGTACCGAAGGGGGCAACGGAGCCTTCCCTGGCTCGTATGGTTGGGGCGCTGGGTGAGGTCTTCGTGGAGTACATCCAAGAAGGGGCAACCGTTGAACTCGCCGAAGACGAAGGACCCGCGGGCTCCTGGTTTCCCGGGGAGTGGCTCAAGGACGCCGGCACGAAGTACTTGAACATCGGCAACCACAACAAGACCTACTTCCACGGGAAGTTCGTGGACACCAAGACGCCGCACCAGGTGCATGTGCTGTGCTGCCACACCCAATACGATGCCAAGGCGGCGTCGTGTGACACCGACGTGACGCTCACACTCGACTCTACGAACGAGGCCACGTGGAGCGACGGAAACAAGGTCAAGGGCAAGGACTACAACGCGGGAAGCGGGTTCTTTCCGAAGTCCCTCAAAGACGGGACGAGCTCGCTGATCAGCGGCGCGTGGGAGGCCGACGACGGCAGCGTGAAGGGAAAGATCGAGGACGCCGACGTGTGGGTGGATGACTACGCCAACCACGGTTGGGTCACGGTCAAGCTTCCCGACGCCGCCAAGACGTATGTCGAGGCCAAGGCGGGGAACAAAGTGGAGGTCGAGATGACGCTGCACGTGTCCAAAGGGCCGTACTTGGGCGAAGCGGATGGGACGAGCGGCTGGCTGCAGCTGATCGTGTTCAAGGCCGCCGAGAACGTCGTCAACGATGTGATGGCGCACGAGCTCGGGCACACCATGAACCAGGTTCCACAGGGTGCGGGCGACAAGCCTCCCGGACTCTCCGCCGTGGTCCATGGGCGGCACTACACGGGCAATGAACACCTGGGCGGTCACTGTGCCGATGGCATGAGTTCGGCCAACTACAACTCCGGCGCCGGCAAGGTGGGCTCGGCGTATGCGGGAGACTTCTCCGGCAAGGCCGAGTGTACGTGCATCATGTACGGCGAGAACGGAGCAGGGTCGACGTGCGCGGGCAAGTTCTGCACGCGCTGCCAGCCGTTCATCAAGGCGGAAGCACTCGCCAGTCTGCACTAGCTGCAACGAAGAGCATCACGTGAGCAACGGTCAATTTTCACTCGACGACGACGACTTCTGGGACAACCCCACGAAGAACAAGGGGCAGTTGATGAAGGGGTTGATGAGGGCAAAGCGCAGCGGCGTCGTGCTCGACGCACCGCGGCACGTGCCGACCCCCGATCGCAAGACACTCCCCGTTGCGGGCATCCACGTGCGTACGCTTCGGGAGAACTATCAGATCGATCAGGAGAAGCATCTCCTCGCGGTTGCGGTGGACACCGACGACAACACAGTTCGCGTGGGGGTTGCGCTGGGGACCGGCAAGACGCCCGGTGCTCGTCCGGTGCCCCCGCAGGACGATCCCGGCGAAGGGTTCGTCGGGAACATGTTCGTCTGTGACCTCGCTCGGCAGCTCGGCGTCCCTGTGGAAGGCCGGCATGCCGTGACGATGATGGTGCGCGAGTACGTCTCGAACACCTGCACCTTCGAAGTGGGCGCGAGCAAGCACGCGTTCGAGGACGACGAGGTTCGTCGATACGTCGAGGCGCGTCGCGGAGTGCAGCAGCCGGCCGCGGTGCGTCGGATTTGGCCGCCGCTCCCGGAGATCTCCGGCGCGATCACCCGCGCCCTACAGGGGGGCCTTGATCCGTTCCCCAACTACAAACAACGCGATGATTCCCCGCCGATTCCCGACGATGTCGGCGTCAACTTCACGATCGACCGGGTGACAGAGGCCATCCCTGGTCGACGTTGCCTGCTGCGGGGCGCGTTTCGGCTGCCGGTCACGTCCCACGAGCGCGTCGGCTTTGACCCACAGACTGGCCGGTTGCTCGAGGTCGGGTGTCCGGGCGCAACCGCGGTGGTCGGCATCCATCTCATCGCGACCGGAACCAACCTCACAGGACCGTTCGTCTTCCCACTACGCGTGCCGAGCTTTGATGCGCTCGAACCAACGGGGGATACGACAGCCACGGGGTTCTTCAACATCGACCTCTTCGAGCTCGACGCCATGCCCAAGCGCGCAGGCACCTACTTCTTCACCGCGTTCTCGCGGGGGGTGACACACGGGCCGGTGTTCGTCGGTCTCGCGCCCGCGCTCAAGGTGAGTGACGAATGAGCCCCCGGGCCTGCCGATGGCCGCTGGCGGTGGGGGCGTTCGTTGTGCTGGGCTGCAGCGATGCGAAGACGGTCGATCCGCAGACGCCCGCGGAAACACTTGATGCTCCTGGTACGGTCGATCCCGCCCACTCAGAACCAACGCCCAAGACGCCGATGCCTTCAGATCCTTCACCACCAATCCACGCTCTGGGCATCGACGACGCGGCGTTCTTCGATGGTAGCGCGGGCAAAACGATGGCGGCTGCCCGCAAGGCACTGAGAAAAGGCGGGGTGTCGGCACTCCGCATCGACGCGCCGTTTGCGGTGAACACCGAGGAGCGGTCCTCCTTGCCGGTCCTTGGCGTCTTCGCCCGCAGCGAGGCGGATGCGGGCGACCTCGAGCAAGACACCATCGTCGTTGCGGTCGACCTGACGAACGACGGGTTTTACGCCGGGCCAGCTTTGCGAAGTCCGAAGCAGTCCGGCAACGGCGCAGGCTCAAAGGGCGGCTCAAAGGGCGGCTCAAAGGGAGGTTCGAAGGCGGGGGCGAAGACGGGGGCGACAGAAGCCGCCTTTGTGGCCTCGTCGTTCGACCTCAATGTGTTTGAGCGCCTGCCCGGTTTGCCCCGGACCGGAGCGACACACAAGCTCTACGTGGCTCAGCACGGCTTGCTCTCGAACGGAACTGTATGCGTCCTGAGTGGGGACGCGACAACCGGAACACCGACGCTGCCCGCGACGCTCGCCGCCAACGTCAAGGAGCACACGGACTCACCACAGGCGCCAGTGGGGGGGGGCGTAGCGCTCTGGGTTCCAGCGGAGGCGCTCTCGGAGCCCGGTGGGTCGGTGGTGCTTCGTGGTGCTGTGCGTGCCAGCGGTGAGAGCGCTCGGGTGTTCCTGATGGCTACGAGTGACAAGGCCTCCGGCCCATTCAGCTTTCTGGTGGACGTCCCGCTGCGCGACGGGGTTGGCCACTTCAACGTCGACATCATCGCGGATGAAGGACCTCCCAAGCGTCCCGCGCAGTGGCACTGGTATGCTTTCGCCGGCGAGAACAGTGCGGGGCCGGCAAACGTGCGACTCAACCCAGGCGAGCCCTGGTAGCGCCACTGGGCAGCCTCAGATCATGATCTCGATCAGCTCCGCTGCCTCTTCGTGCTCGGACTTGGGCGCCTCGCCAACGTCACCTGCGACCGCGGCGGACTCCAGCGCGTGCGAGAGCGGACAGCGTCCGTCCATCGCCTCGCCTCGCCGATAGCACCCCAGCAGCTTCCGAGACCGATCGGCCAACATGCGCCGAACCTCGCGGCGCATGCCTTTGACCCGCGGGATCTTCATGTCGTCGTAGGCGGTGGTCTGGTGTCGCATCCAGGCGATCGTGGCCGCCTCGGCCCGACGGTCCACATCGATGCGCTTGGTCCGGGCGACGGTGCCGCTGCCCACCGGCGTGGCGTGTACGGCGATCGCCCGGGCCATCCGTTCTTGAAGATCGCGGTAGCGAGCATCAAAGGCGAGGAAGAGCGAGACGGCGACGGTGAACTCGACGACGTAGGCCTCCTGCTCCTTGGCCCTGCGAGCTCGGCCCGCCTCGAGGCGCTTGGTGTATTTGGGGTCTTCCTTTTCGCCCGCGCGCTCGGCCTGCAACCGGGCGATGGTGTCGGCGGGCGCCCAGATCCCCTGCGAGAACGTTCGGCGTCCCTTTTTGGCCTGGATGACCCAGGAGGGCCCGGTCGCTTTCACGCGCCGGGTCAGCGCGGCGTCGCCGGGCGGAAGCAGAGCCCATCCCGCGGGCACCTCGAGCACGCGCCCGTCTTCCGTGCGAGGGCGGCGTGGGTCCTTGGTCGCCCAAAGCTTGAGCGTCTCGGGCTTCATTCGCCCTCGAACAGTGCGTCGTGCAGCGCGGGGACGGCCCGGGCGATGGCGCCGTCTTTGACGACGAGCGAGATGTTGTTGCTGGCCATGCCGAAGCTGTGCATCTCGATGTTCACCTTGGCGCCCGCGAGCGCCTTCATCACGCGGGCACCGATGCCGGGGGTGGTGTGGATGCCCCGCCCGACGACTGCGAGGATCGACATGCCTACGCGCAAGTCCGTGTCTCCAAACTCGCGCATTGCGGGCTGGCAGGACTTGAGTGCGGCGGCGTCGTGGGAGGTGACCGAGACGCTGACCTCGGAGGTCGCGACCATGTCGATGACCGCGCCGTGCTCGGCGAGGGTCGTGAACACCTTGGCGAGGAACCCGACGGACTCGAACATCCGGGGTTCGGAGATGGTCAGGACGGTTTGGTTTTCTTTGTAGGCGACGCTCGTAAAGGCGTCGTGTCGGTCCGGGGGGGTCGCCGAAATCGCGGTCCCGGGGTGATCGGGGCGGTTGGTGTTGAGCACCCGAACGACGATGTCCTGCTCGACTGCGGGCAGCAGCGTGGCGGGGTGCAGGACGCGAGAGCCGAAGAACGCCAACTCGGCGGCTTCGTCGAAGCGCATGTGCGGGATGCTCTTGGCGCGCGCGACGATGCCGGGGTCGGCCGTCATGACGCCGTTGGTGTCGCTCCAGATCTGCACCTCGTCGGCCCGAAGTGCGGCGCCGACCAAGGAGGCGGTCAGGTCGCTGCCGTTGCGTCCGAGGGTGGTGATCACACCGGCTTCGTTCTTGCCGACAAAACCGGTGACGATCGGGACCACGCCCTCGGGGACTCGCTGCGCGAAGGCGGCCTGGACTCGCTGCGGGAAGCCCGGAAGCGGACGCGCGCGCCCGAAGTTGCCGTCGGTGATGAAGCCCAGGTCCCACGCATCGAACGCCTGGGCGTGAAGTCCCTCGCGAGCGAAGAAGTCGGCGATGCACCGCACGGACATGCGCTCTCCAAAGCTGGAGATGGTGTCGAGGCTGCGAGGCGAGAGTTCGCCGACCAGGCGAATGCCGCGAAGCAGGTCCCTGATCTCAGCGTACAGCGGCTCGAGAAGCCCGGCATCGCAGCCGAGTGCGCTGGCCACGGACTGCTGTTTTCCGATGACCGAGCTACCGCCGTCGTCCTCGCCTGCCGCGGCGGCGTGGGCCGTGTTGATCAGCGCATCGGTCACCCCTTTGTGGGCGGAGCTCACGACGACCGGTTTGCGGCCCTGCGCAGCGGCGACGATGTGGCGGACCTTTTCGATCTGGGCACGGTTGGCGACAGAGCTGCCGCCGAACTTCATCACGATCATGGCGCCGCAAGGAGTACCAGCCTCCGCGGGTGCGGTGGGCGCTATCCCGCAGCCGGAGGGACCGAGACGACCCGAAGACCAGCACCGCCCGGATACGCGAAGCTGACGGCCTCGTCGTAGCCGAAGACGGACACACCGATGCGTCCGCGGGCTTCGATGATGTGCTGTCCCTCCTCGACTGGCAGTTGGGCGTAGCGGAACTGCTCACCATCGAGCACGCCCAGCGGCGTGAAGCGCTTGTCCGGAACGTCCTCACCATTGAGCGTCACCGTGCCGTTTCCTTGGGCGACGACCGAGATGTGCGTCTCGACGTATCCGGCGGGCACGACGAACGCGAGCCGCGACTCGAACTGGAGCGCCGACGGGACGATCATCATCGCAGGGTCGCCGACGCCTCTTCCGGGAAGCAGTTGGCTGCTGAGGAGGAACTGCGCGAGACCGAAGGCGTGCTCCGGGTTGGCGGACGCCACCGTGAACGGCTGGTCGGTCTGGAACTCGAGCGTTTCGCCTGCCCCGACGAAGGTGGGCGCGCCATCGGGCCGGCTCGGGCAGTACAGCAGCTGCGTGCCGTCGAATGAACCGGTGATGCGATACAGCGCCGGGTCGTCCTCGCCGTCTCCGGCCACGCTCGGCGGCGGGGCGACGGCGTAGCGACTGCTCCAAGCCGTGCGGGGGGAGAGTTGGTGCTCGAGGTGATCGGCACAGCACTCCCCGGCCTCGAGCGGTTCGATCGTCGCCACGTTGCCGCCAAACACCGCCACGGGAGCGTTTGCGGTGATGCGGGTCCCGGAGAGGTTCCCCGTTTCCCCGGTCTCCTGGGTGGAGATGATCGTCCAGACCTGGCCTTCCCCCATGACCTTGGTCTTGGTGGTGCCGCCCGCGAGCGGGGCGGTGGGATCGATCTCGACTTGCGTGCCGTCTTGGGTCGCGACGACGCTGACGAACGCGCCGGCGTTGCGCGGGTTGGTGTCGGTGGGGCCTTGGGACAGCAGAATCGCCGAGCCCGTGACCGCGACGTAGTCATCGCCCAGCGCGTGCGTGGGGAGCAGCAAGGACGCGTCGTTGGAGTAGACCTCGGTCGTGTTGTCGAGCGGGTTGAACTGATACGCGACGATCGGGGTGGTGCTGGCGATCCGGTAGGCCAGGCCATCGGCGGTGCCGAAGTTGGGCTCGATGGACGCCGAGGGCAGGGTGAAGGTGTGCGTCTGGCGAGGCTCGACGAGCGCCATCGCAAACGGGATTTCCTCGCCGGGCAGGTACACGTCGACCTGCGCCGCGGCCAGCCCGGAGGGGTTTCCGACGGCGACCGAAAACTGCTGGTCGGCGGCAGGCGGGCTCATGAACGTCCCGCGGTCGTCGTTGGGCAGATCCACGGCCCAGAACTCGCAGCCGAGGTTGGTGCTGAAGGCGTCGGCTTCGTCGCATCCGAACTCGAACGTGACGCCGCCGTCGGGCGCACCGACGTCAAACTTGAACCCATCATCCCCGGATGTGGATCCGCTCGACGTTGAAGTATCCTGGTCGTCGCTTCGGCAATGGGCCGGCGTCCCACCCGAGCCCCCGCTGGGGTTCGGGAGCGAGGGATCGCTGGGGCCCGCGGAGGCTCCGGAGGTGCCTCCCGCACCAGGGAGGGGCGGAGGGTTGCCCTCGCTGACCTCGCCACATGCCAACAGCGCAGTCGCGATCAGCAATGCCGAGGGGCTCTGCGCCGTTCTCACTGATCATCGATAGCGTCGTGGGGGACCGGCTTCAAGGTGGCCGCTGTGCCCTGCTGTGGTTTTTTTCGGGGCACGCGCGCGCAGCGACACCCCCAGCGGGCGCTCGTGGGCGTATGCTCGACCCAGATGGTTGCTCGCCAAGCCCTGCTCCACGCTGCGACGAACTACTTGCGAAGCCATCCCGAAGAACTCGCCCGACTGTTGCGAAACGCCATGGGCCTGCGGGTTGGGGTCCCGATCGCGGGCCTGCGCTGGTTGGCCGGACGCGGCGGGGAAGGGGGACCCACCGATGTCGAGATCGATCCGGACCCTCCGGGGATCCGAGTCGGCGCGACGTTGGACATGATGGGGACGCCGGTGCGCGCCCTCACCAGTATTTTCATCGAGCGGATTCGGGCCTCCGATGAGGAACTGCGGCTCGAAATCCGTCTGGAGGGCACCACACTGCGTGTTCTCGACGAAGATGCAGAGTCGCCGGTCGCCGCGCTGATTCGCTCGGGTGCCCTCGACTTGACCAAGAGCGGGTCGCTGGCCTCGCACATGCCGAAGGTCGGCGCGCTGCTCAGCGAGTCCACGGGCAACAAGCTCGTCATCGACCTCATGAAGCACCCCAAGATCGGCAAGAGCCGCGCGGTCCGTCGGGCGCTTGGGCTGGTGTCGTCTCTGGTCACCGTGCACGGTGTCGAGAGCGACGAGGGACACCTGGACGTTCTGTTCCGCGCGTTGCCGCGGGGCATGGGTGGTGCTGCGCGGGCGGTTCGCGATCATCTGTTCAGCGCCGGCCCTCCGTGGGTCCGCGGGATGTTGCCGGGCCGCAGCTCGGACACCCGTCCCGGATACTGACCGGAGTCTGCGCTGATGACTCCGCGGCGGATCGACGTCGAGCGGTTTGACCCGGACGGGGCCGGGGATCCCGAGGGCAGCGTGTTTGGCCTGCCGTACACAGCCGAAGAAAGCTCGGTGGTCATCATTCCTGTGCCCTGGGAGCCGACCGTGAGCTACGGCCGGGGTACGGCGCAGGGACCGGCGAGCGTGCGCGAGGCCTCGGAACAGCTCGACCTCTACGATCCCGAGCTGGCGATCCACGGACTCGCCCGGCCATGGGTGTTCGGAATGCACATGCTGGCCGAGGACCCGAGGGTCGTCGGCTGGAACGAGACCGCGTGCCGACTCGCCGCACCGGTTGTCGACGCCGGTGGCGTGCCAGCAGGGGATCCTGCGGTGTCTCGCGTCGACCAACTCGGCGCACAACTCGACCGCTGGGTCTGCGAGGCCGCTGCGTCGTGGCACGCGCGCGATCGCATCGTCGGCCTCGTTGGTGGCGACCATTCCAGCTCATTGGGAGCGATTCAGGCCGCGGCGGCCAAGCACGAAGGCCTTGGGATCCTGCACGTCGATGCGCACGCCGATCTGCGGGTCGCCTACGAGGGGTTCGCTCATTCGCATGCCAGCGTGATGCACAACGTGCTCGAACAGCTGCCCGGGGTCGCGCGGATCGTACAGGTGGGGATCCGAGATCTCAGCGCCGCCGAGGCGAGACGGATCTCTGACGAGCCTCGGCTGCAGACGTTCTTCGATCACGCGCTTCGAGCCGCCGCAGGACAGGCGTGGGAAGCTCAGTGCGCGTCGATCATCGCCTCCCTGCCACAGACCGTCTACGTCTCGTTCGACATCGACGGGCTGGACCCATCGCTGTGTCCGCACACCGGAACGCCTGTGCCTGGAGGCCTCGACTTCGGCCAGGCCATGACGCTGCTCCGCGTGCTCGCGACCAGCGGTCGCCAGATCGTGGGCTTCGACCTCGTGGAGGTTGCGCCCCCGCCTTCGGGCACCTCGGGAGCCGCTGCACAGTGGGACGGCAACGTCGGCGCCCGCGTGCTGCACCGCCTGTGCGGGGCCGCCCTGCTCAGCCAGGGCGCCCGAGACCGCGGCTGAGGGCTGCGCAAAAATCCTCTTTGACATCCGGCGCCGACTCGCCTAAGTACCTGCCTCTAAAAGCGACGGGGCGTAGCGCAGCTTGGTAGCGCGTTCGGTTCGGGATCGAAAGGTCGGAGGTTCGAATCCTCTCGCCCCGACCACTCATCACCCTGCGGGTTCGCCCGCGGGGTGTTGAGTTTAACAGGCTCGGCAATAAGCTCACCGGGGTTCCTCTCGCAAGGAACCCCGGATCCCGGTGTCTACTGAGCGACGCCCAGGCGGCTGACGCCGGGGACGTCGGTGGTGCGCTCGAGCACCTTTTGCTTGTCGGCGGCGCGGAACATCGAGTTGCGGCTGCGAACCTCGCCCCCGCTGAGGAACTCTTGGTAGTTCGCGAGCGGCTGAACCTGGTAGTTCCAGAGCGTATCGGCGTGCTCCCATTCCTTGTTGTAGATGGTGCGGAGCGCGACGCTTTTTTCGTCCCCGGGCAGGCCCGCGACGTTGGCCACGTACTGCTTGGTGTACTTGTAGTACTCCTCGGCATTGGACAGGTACAGCACGCGGACGGGAACCTGAAGCTTGGTCGTGGCGACACCGACACTCGTCATGGTGTCTGCTCCGGTCAGGTCGCCATCCATGATGCGCACCCGGTCGTTCTGGAAGAGCGTGCGGATGTGTTTGTAGTAGTCCGGGTTGGACAGCCAGCTGGTCTTGGCGTCGCCTTGGTTGCGCTCGATGACGTGTTTGAGGTGCCGGTAGATCGTCTCTCGTGACGCTCGATACGTTTGCAGGCGAAGGCGCCGGGTCTTCTTGTCGACGTCGGCGTAGGCCTCTTCGAGCAACGCGATGCTGGCGTCTTGTTCCGTCGCGTTGAAGCGCTCGTGGAGCTGGGCTGGCGTCTCCGAGGCTTCGATCAGCACCTGGTAGTTGTTGTGCACGTCGACGACCATGTGGTCGATGTCGAGGAGGAACATCAGCTCCGCGCCTTGGGCTGCGGCGACCGTGTAACACTGGTCCGGCCCGACGCCGACGAAGGCTCCGCCCAGGTCCTCGACGTACGGAAACCAGGTGTCGTGACGCCGCTCGTTGCTCTTGACGTAGTGGTTGGGCAGGGGCTCACCACCGTCGGTGGGGCCGGCCAAGAACGTCACTTGGTCCTCGGCGGAGAGGGCTGCGAGCGGGTCGGCCGGAGCGGGCGGTGGGGCGGGCTCCGTGGGCTCGGCGGCCTCGGGGACGTCCGCGGCGTCCTTGGTGGAAGGTTGCTGCGAGTCCGCCGGATTTTTTGCCGCGTCGGGCGGAGGGAGCGTTTCGTTGGTGTCTCGGTTGGTGTTGGGACCGCATCCCAACGCAAGAGCCATACACGCGGGGATCAGTGCGCCCAGACGGAGCATCGGCGGAGTCTAAGCAGATCTGGGTCCCGCGTCGAACTACTGGCTCAACCGGGCGGAACGACGCCGGACAGGCTCCTAGCGGACCGTTCGGTCGCACCCCGTGATGGTCCACCACAGCTTCTTGTCGCCCTGTGCGGACGTGTCGCGTTGAAGGGTGGCCAAACGGGACTCCCCACCAGGGAACACCTCAAACTCGAGGATGCCTCCGGTTTTCGGTAGAGGCTGGACCTTCTTCACGCCTCCGACCGCGGCCGACAACGCGGTCTTCCCCCATCGGCTCTTGAAGGCGAACGTGACACCGCATCGAACGTAGGCAACTTTGCCGGCGGGGGGAGACGCCACGCGAAGCGTGACCGAGTCGTCTCCGCGAACATTGATGCCCTTGCTGGACCAAGAGCTGATGGTCCCCGACTCCACGCGCAGCGGTCCCATCACGTGGCCAAGCCGGTCGGGGGCGACGTAGACAAACTCCTGCGGGTCCTGGGGAGTGGGAACGGTCGGAGTGGTGGTGGACGCGGGGCCCTTGGGCTTGGCGTGACCTCTGGGTAGCGAAGGATCGCCTTGGACGGGACCCGGGAGAGGGGTGGGGTTCGCACCGGCCGGGCCCGGGAGAGGGGTGGGGTTCGCACCGAGGCCGGCGGGACCCGGGAGAGGGGTGGGGTTCGCACCGGGGCTGGGCAGGCGCCGCCGAAGCTTCGTTGGCAGTGCCCGGCCCGAACGTGAACGCTTCCCGGAAAACTCCGGCGTCGACCTCGTGCTCCGCGTTGCGGGGGAGCGCTTCGTGGGTCGTTTGGGTCGTGCCGGTTGCAGGAATGCCGAGCCGACGAGCACGCTGGCCACAATGATGAGGTTGGAGTTGATCATCGTCTATCTTCCCGACTAAGCGTCTTTGACGGTGCAGCTGGTGAAGGCGAACGGGGTCTGCTCCGGGGTGCGAAACCGGTAGAGGTAGTCCGCGGTCGCGTCCGGTTTGACGGTGAAGGAGAGCACATTGCTCGACGGCGTCACCTCGTAGCGCAGGCCGGTTTCGACGAAGCCGGACTCCGCCTCGACGTACTCGATGAGCTCCAGCACCCCCTTGTGCTTGCTTCCGCATCGGACGACCTTGGGGGTCTTCACATCACGGAGTCGGAGCAACACCGAGCGGACTCTCAAGGAGTGCTTGGCCAACTCGACGCCACCGAAGGCGATCTCGACGTTGGGCTGCTTCAGAGCCACTCGGCCAACCGTCTCTGCGGCGGGCGCTGCATGAGCCGAACCGGCCCCCGCGACCGCAAGTAGCGCGGCCGCGAACCACCCGTGGGTTGTTCTCAGAGACTTCACACCTGCCGAACGTGGGAGGAAGGCGAGTGCCTCATGTCCACAGGCTGTTGATGCTGGGCACCGTTTCTTCGCCTGAGCGATCAATGCGAAGCCAACAACATCGTCCGACGCGGCCGAACCGTCTGGACTCCTGCGGGTGGAGTCGGGCAGGGCGCTTCGGCCAAGTTCGACCTCCGACCCTCAGTCGTAGATCACAGCCATGCGCGTGCCACCGACCGAGAACTCCGAGTCCCGCGGGAGCTGCACCGTGCCGTCCACGGGCTCATCGTTCACCGCGATCAACTCCTTGCCCCCGCCCAGCGGCCGCAAGTGCGGCAGGTTCGGATTGCCGCTCCACTCCAGCACCGCGGCCACCGACAGCACGTCATCGTCACGCAGCTTGATCTCGCAACGCTCGCCGCTGCCGATCCGATAGCTGCCCGGAAGAAACAGCTGGTCGTTGAGCGTGCCGTCCGGGTGCAGCATGCGGAGCTGCGCGGCGACGGGGATGTCCATCTCTCGATGCAGGACGAGCCCGAGAATGTTGGCGAAGGCACCGGCGTTGGGCGGACGATTCGCGGGATCTTTGTCGAGCGCTCGGGCGATGCCGTGCACGAGCGCGTCCGACAGGCCATCGCAGCCGGGCATCTCGCTCAGCAGCGGTGGGTCGTTTCGCATGTGCGCGGCAAGCCACTGCTTGGGCGCATGACGGAGCGCTTCGATGGTCTCGGGAAGTGACTTGTCCGGGAACAGCGGGGACCGGCCGCACAAGAGCTCGTAGAGCATCGTCGCGAGGCTGTAGACATCGCTCGCGGGCGTGAGCACCCGGGTCTTGAGTTGCTCGGGCTGGCTGTAGTGCGGCGTGCCCACGATCATGTGGGCTTCGCTCGCGTTCACACCGATCACCGGGGTGCCGTCCCACGACCGGGCCAACCCGAAGTCGAGCATCTTGATGTGCCCCTCGGCCTCGATGAAGAGGTTCTCGGGTTTGACGTCGCGGTGCACGATGCCCATCGCGTGGGCCTCGGCGAGTCCAAGACACGCTTGATGGATGATGGTGACCGCCTGGGCGGGGTGCAGCGGTGCCGAGTGGTCGTGCCACTGGTCCAGCGTGCTGCCGACCAGCAGGTCCATCAGCAGATAGATGTGGCCGTCGGGGCGGAGGCCGCAGTCGAACGTACGGACAACGTGCGGGTTGGTCAGCGAGCGGAGAATCGTGATCTCTCGCAGGGCTCGTTGGGCCTCTTCGCCCGCGGTGACGGGCTCGCGGGTCAGCTTGAGGGCAAGCGTCTGGGCGTAGCCAGGAACCTCCACCTCGTAGACACGCGCGAAGGACCCAACGCCCAAGATGCCCTTGATTCGAATGCCTCCGGCGTAGACATCCCCGGGCTCGAGGTCGAGTGGCATGGCGAAACTCGGCTGCAAGGTAGCAGAGTCTGGGCGCTTGTGGCACCCGCTGCCTCGGTTGCGGGCGTGTCCGAAACCGCGCCTGGGTGTCGCATTGGTGCAGGGGACCCGGGAGAATCCGCACGGTGTCGGCTGTGCGCAGGAGGGTCGCCGGCACCGGCGTTGTTCTTATAGTGCGCCTCAGTTTCGACAGGAGCTTCTCCCATGCGTATCGGCGTCCCCCAGGAAATCAAAACCCATGAGTACCGCGTCGGGATCAACCCGACCGGCGTGAAGCAACTCGTCTCGGCCGGTCATACGGTCACGGTGCAGGCCGGCGCGGGCATCAGCTCCGGCTTCTCCGACGAGACGTTCATGGCCGCGGGTGCACAGATCGGCAGCGACGCTGCGAAGGTCTGGAACGAGTCGGACATGGTCATCAAGGTCAAGGAGCCGCTCCCCGCCGAGTTTGGCTACTTCCGCGAAGGTCTGGTCCTGTACACGTACCTGCACCTGGCAGCGTTCCCCGAGCTCACCACCGAGCTCCTCGAGAAGAAGGTCACCGGCGTCGCGTACGAGACGATCACCGACAACAACGGCGCGTTGCCCCTGCTTCGCCCGATGAGCGAGATCGCCGGTCGCATGGCTTCGCAAGTCGGCGCCGCCTCGCTCGAGCGCTCTGGTGGCGGCAAGGGCCTGCTCCTGGGCGGCATCCCTGGCACGCGCCGGGCTCAAGTCGTCATCCTCGGTGGCGGCATTGTGGGCACGGCTGCGGCCCGCATCGCGATCGGGCTCGGCGCCCGCGTGACCGTGCTGGACATCAATGCCGACCGGATGCACTACCTCGAGGACGTCTTCGGCAACGCGATCGAGACCCTCTACTCCAACCCGGACACGCTTCACGAGTCCTGCCGCAAGGCCGACATGGTCGTGGGTGCGGTGCTCGTGCCCGGTGCTGCTGCACCCAAGCTCGTGACCCGGGAGCACCTGCGGAGCATGGAAGACGGCTCGGTTGTCGTCGACGTTGCCGTGGACCAGGGCGGGTGCATCGAGACCTGCCGGGCGACCACGCACGATGCTCCGACCTTCGTCGAAGAGGGCATCGTTCACTACTGCGTCGCAAACATGCCCGGTGCGGTCCCACAGACCTCCACCATCGCGCTCACCAACGCGACCATCCCGCACGCGATCGCCATCGCAAACCACGGGGTCGCCGCGGCCGCCAAGGCCAACGTGCACCTGGCTCGCGGCATCAATACGCTGGCCGGCGTCGCGGTGTGCAAGCCGGTCGCTGACGCGCACGGGCTCGAGTACACGCCGCTCGACAGCGCGCTGTAGCGGCCGCGCAGTCTCGCGACGCAGCCGGCGCAGACCCACTGCAGCCCTGACCGGCGGTGGGTTTGCCGGGCGTTTCTGTGCGGAGCGCCGGTCTGGGTGTCATCAGGGAGCGCACATCGGACGACACGATGCTCGCGCTCGCACCGAGCGCGAGGTGCCGCGGTACGCAGGGCGGTCCCCGTGCGATGCGGATCCGCATGTCTTGATTGCACGCGATTCGAAACCTGCTCGTAGATCAGGGGGTCTCAGGGCCTGCTCGTGGTGATTCCGCTCGGACAACGGACAATGACTCCCGGACTGCCTGCTCGCGTGCTAGCCCCTCGTTCCATGCAGAACGCGTTGCGCATTCTGGCGGTCACCGTACTGGTGGCCACTGCGTGTGATCCCGCCCGAGCCGACTCGGACGGATCCACGGAGGAAGAGGTCGAGCAAAAGACGCCCATCGTCTCTCAGGCGGTCACGCGTGGGAGCATCGAGCAGGCCCTCACCGCGGCCAGCACGATCGAGGCGGAGCGCATGGTCACGGTGCATGCCGAGTCCACGGGGCGGTTGATCAGCTTCGGGCTCGAAGAAGGGGACGTGCTCAAGGCCGGCGCGTCCGTCGGACGTATCAAGTACGACAGCCAGTCGGCCACGCTCGATCGCGCCAAGACTTCCCAGGAAAAGGCAGAGCGCGATCTTGCGATTGTCGAGCGCTTGCATCGAGAAGGTCACGCCTCCGATGACGAACTCGCGACCGCGGAGCTCGCGGTCAAGACCGCATCGCTCGATGTCGGCGACAGCAAGCGGAACATTCGCAACACCCGGGTGACCGCACCGTTCGGCGGGACGGTCACCGAGCGCTTCGTCACCGAGGGCTCGTTTGTCAGCGCCGGCGCGCAGCTGATCACGATCACCGACTTCGAGACCCTGGTCGCGCGGGTGTACGTGCCTGAGCGGGATCTGGACCGGATCGCGGTGGGCCAGCCGGCGCTCGTGCAGGGCAAGGCCGCCCGAAGTCGCCAGGGCCAAGGAACGATCAAGCGCATCGCTCCGGTCGTTGATGCCACCACCGGAACCGTCAAGGTCACCGTCGGGCTGCCCGGAGACCTCGCAGGCGGCGAGAAGGGGTTCCTGCCCGGCATGTATGCGGAGGTTCGGCTCACCACCGAGCGCAAGGCTGACGTGCTGCTCGTCTCCAAGCGGGCGCTCGTTCGTGAGGACGACGCGGTGTACGTGTTCGTGGTGCAGGCCGACGACTCTGCCAAGCGGGTCAAGGTGGAGCTTGGTCTCGAGGACGCCGAGCGGGCCGAGGTGCGCTCCGGCCTTGCGGTGAGCGACGAGGTCGTCGTCTCCGGACAAGCGGGCCTCAGCGATGGCGGCAAGGTGGTCCGAGTCGACGCCTCTGGGCAACCGCTCGAAAGCGCTGCGTCGGAGGACGCGTGACCGAGGTCCCTCCCGGAGACGTCGCGCCTCAGTCGGCGCCGCCTCCCGGATCAGGACAAGTGACCAACCCGCAGGTGCAGCGGCTCATGCAGCGCTTCGCCTTCACTGCGAGCCGTCCGGTCGCGGTTGCGATGGTGTTTCTCGCGGTGCTGGTGTTCGGAGCCTTCAGCGCGCGGATGCTTCCGCTGTCGCTGATGCCCGACATCTCGTATCCCAAGCTCACCGTCCGCACTGACTACGACGGCGCGGCTCCGGCCGAGGTCGAGAACAACGTCTCCCGCCCACTGGAGGAGGTCCTCGGTGTCGTCACCGGAGTCACCCGCATCGAGAGCGTGTCGCGGGCCGGCTACAGCGATGTGATCCTGGAGTTCGGGTGGGGCACTGAGATGGACGACGCCAACCAGGATGTCCTCGAGATCCTGGATCAGATCACGCCCTCTTTGCCCGACGGGGTCGATCAGCCGCTCATCCTTCGCTACGACCCCACCCTCGACCCCGTGCTCACCCTGAGCCTCGAGGGTGTCGGCGATCGCTACGTGGGGGAGGGAGGCCTGGGCCGATTGCGCAGGGTCGCGGACCAAGAGGTTCGGCGGCTGCTGGAACCGGTCGAAGGCGTGGCGGCGGTTCGCATCAAAGGCGGCCTCGAGGAACAGATCTCGGTCGAACTCGACGAGGGGCAGCTGCGCCGAACCGGCGTCGGCATCGACACCGTGCTCTCCCGCCTCTCCGCCGAAAACATCAACCTCGCCGGTGGCCAGCTGGAGGATGGACGGACGCGCTACCTGGTGCGGACGGTCAACGAGTTCCGCGACCTGGGCGACATCGGCGAGATCGTCATCACCCGACAAGGCGACCGAGACGTGCGGCTGCGCGACCTGGCCACCGTGGCCGAGGGCCACAAGGACCGCGAAGTCATCACCCGCGTCGATGGCAACGAGGCGGTCGAGGTCGAGGTCTACAAGGAGGCGGACGCCAACATCGTCGACATGGCGGCGCGGGTCCGCGAGCGCATCGAAGAACGCCTCGCCCCGCGTCTCGAGCAGCAGCACGAAGCGTCGATCACCGTCTCCTCGGACCGCTCGACCTTCATCGAATCGAGCATCGACGAGGTCCGCAATACGGCCCTGTTCGGCGGCTTGTTGGCCGTTGGAGTCCTGTTCTTCTTCCTTCGCGACCTTCGCAGCACGGCCATCGTTGCCGTTTCGATTCCCGTCTCGATCCTGATCACGTTCGCTCCGCTGTCGTTGGCCGGGGTGTCGCTCAACATCATGTCGCTGGGCGGCTTGGCGTTGGGCATCGGCATGTTGGTCGACAACTCGATCGTGGTCTTGGAGTCGATTCACCGCTGCCGACAAGAAGGCGACGCTCTGGTCCCCGCCACGCTGCGCGGGGTCTCCGAGGTTGGCGGTGCCGTGTTTGCGGCCACGCTGACTTCCATCGCGGTGTTCTTCCCGATGGTCTTCGTCGAGGGTGTCGCGGGCCAGATGTTCGGCGACCTCGGGCTCGCGGTTGTCTTCAGCTTGCTGGCCTCGCTCGCGGTGGCCTTGTTTCTCATCCCGATGCTCGCCTCCCGCAAGTTCGGGGCCGAGGCGGAGCCCGCCAGTGGCGAGCAGGTCGGGCCGCTGCGGGCATTGGGACGGACCTGGGCTCAGTGGACGGCCGTCCGTGAGCTTCGGGAGAGCGTGTCGAGGCGTCCGTGGTGGCGACTGCTGCTCATTCCGTACGCATTGCTGCGGTTTGGGTTGCAGCTCGTCGCCGAGTTGCTCGGCAAGCTGCTGCTCACCGCGCTCCTGCCCGTCGCCGCGGCGGCGGTGCTGCTGCGCTGGGTCCTGGGCAAGGTGTTCGGGCTCGTGGCCTGGGTACCGCTGAGGGTCTTCGGTGCGGGCATCTCCGCGGTCGAGCGGGCCTACCCCAGCGTGATTCGCTGGTCGCTTCGAAACCGGGTGATGGTCTACCTCGTCGGGCTCAGCTCGCTGGCATTCGTCGGTTGGGGCGCCGCGCGGCTCGACACCGAGCTCATCCCCGCCATCCATCAAGGCGAGTTCACGGCCGAGCTGGCCCTGCCGGTCGGAACCCCGCTCGCCACGACCAACGAGACCGTCCACCCCCTCGAGGACCTGGTCTCGGAGTCGACCCCCCACCTGCGAAACCTGACGACGACGGTGGGCAGCGAGCAGGACCAGTCCGACGGGTCGCAGCGAGGCGAACACACCGCGCGCATGCGGGTGACCTTGCAGGACGATCAGGCGGACGACCTCAAGGCGCGCTTGGGCCTGGGTGGCGACGTGCGCGCGCGTGCCGAGGCGATCGAGGATGAGGCGCTCGCGGCCGTTCGTGCCGCGGTGTCGGGAATCCCGGACCTCGAGGTCAACATCTCGCGCCCCGTGCTGTTCTCGTTCAAGACCCCGGTCGAGGTCGAGATCCGAGGGTTCAACCTCGAGGACCTGGGCGTTGCAACGCGTGCCGTCGAGCAACGCTTGTCCCGGGTGCCGGGACTCCGAGACGTCAAGGGTTCCATTGCGCCCGGCAGCCCAGAGATTCACATCCGCTACGACCGTGACGAGCTTGCACGCCGGGGGCTCGACATTCGGGCCGTCGCGGAGCGGGTCCGCGATGAGGTCCAGGGCGCCGAGGCCACCAAGTTCAACCGCATCGATCGCAAGATCCCGGTGCAGGTGCGGCTCTCGGGGATCCGAGACGCGTCGCTCGAGGACCTGCGCGACTTGGTCGTCAACCCGGGAGGGCTTCGGCCCGTCCCGCTCTCGGCCGTCGCCGAGCTGGAGATTGGTCGTGGTCCCAACGAGATCCGTCGCATCGGCCAGCAGCGCGTCGGCATCGTGACGGCCAACGTGCAGGGCATCGGGCTGGGAACCGCTTCCGAGGCGATCGCCGCGGCCATGGACGACGTCGAGCTTCCGAGCACCGTCACCCCGGTGGTCACCGGGCAGAGTGAGGAGTGGGAGACCAGCTCACGCTCGCTCCTGCTCGCGCTGGGCCTCTCGGTGTTCCTGGTCTACGTGATCATGGCGTCCCAGTTCGAGAGCCTGGCGTATCCGTTCCTCATCTTGTTCACCATTCCGCTCGCGTTTGTCGGCGTCATCGCGGCGGCGTTGATGCTGGACATGCCGCTGTCGGTGGTCGTGTTCCTGGGCGCGATCATGCTGGCTGGGATCGTGGTCAACAACGCGATCGTCCTGGTCGACTACGTCGGCAAACTCAAGCAGCGCGGCTACCCCACGGAGGAGGCGCTGGAGATCGCCGGAAAGGTTCGCTTGCGGCCGATCATGATGACGACGCTGACGACGATCTTGGGGTTGATGCCGATGGCGTTGGGCCTGGGCGACGGCGCGGAAATTCGAACCCCGATGGCGATCACCGTCATCTCCGGGCTCGCGTTCTCGACCGTGCTCACCTTGATCGTCATCCCCACGCTGTACGCGGGCGTGGACCGCATGCGGCGCTCGGGCCCGACGCTGTCCACGGCGCAGCGACTCGACGCCGAGCTCGCCTTGCTGCGCCCCGAGCAGCTCACGGCCGAAACCCACGAGGCCGAAGAGGACGCGACTCCCTCGGAGAAGCCCGAATCCGCAGCGGTTGAACATCCCCCGGAACACCCCGAGCAGGAGGACGAGACGTGAAGGGCGCGCAGAGCCACGTTCTGGTGCGGCTGTCGCTTCGGCGCCCCGTCACCATGATGATGATGTTGCTGTCGATGCTCGTGCTCGGCGGCATCGCGCTGGCCCGCATTCCGCTGGAACTCATTCCCTCGGGCTTCTCTCCGCCGTTTCTTCGCATCGCAGCCGAGTACCCGGACGCCACCGCCAAGGACGTCGAGGAGCGCATCACCCGTCCGCTCGAGGACGCGGTCGCGACGACTCCGGGCATCGATCAGATCAGCGCCACGTCCACCTCGGGCAGCAGCTCGATCACGATCGTCTTCAAGAACGACGTCGACATGGACATCGCCTATCGGCAGGTTCGTGACCGCATCACGCGGGTTCGTTCCGACCTTCCCGACGAGGTCGACAAGGTCGAGATCCGAAAGGAGTCCGCGGAAGCCATTCCCGTGGCCTTCTATTCGGTCGCCTGGGATGCCGACCTGGCCGACCCCCAAGGGGTGATCGAGCAGGCGCTCATCAGGCCGCTGCAGCGCATCGAGGGCGTGGGTCTGGTCAACGTGTGGGGCGAGGAAAAGAAGGAGGTCCGGATCGAGATCGACCGGGGGCTCGCCGAGGCCCAAGGACTCGACATGGTGACCATCGCTCAGACGTTGGGCACGTCCAACTTCACCATGGCCAGCGGCACCCTCGAGGAAGACGAAGGGCAGTACATGCTGCGATCCGTTGCCTCCTGGGAGGCCCCGGAGGACATCGCGGAGATCATCGTCGGGCCCAATGGCGTTCGGCTGCGGGACATCGGCACCGTCACGTTCGGTTTTCCCGAACGCACCCGATACGACCGCTACCGAGGCCGCCCGTCGTTGGTGTTGTTCGTCGTCAAGGAGTCGACCGCCAACACCGTCGATGTCAGTGAGAAGATCAAAGTCGTCGTCGAGGACGCGCAGACCAACCCTCTGCTGCAGGGCGTCACCGTGCAGTCGATCTTCGTGCAGGGCGACACGATTCGCTACAGCCTGGAGCAGGTCGTCGACGCGGGCAAGCAGGGCGGGCTCCTGGCGCTGTGTGTGCTGTTGTTCTTCCTTCGGCGCCTGCGACTGACGGTGATCATCTCGCTGGCGATCCCGCTGTCGCTCTTCTTGGCGCTGCCGTTCATGTATTTCTCGGGGCAGACGATCAACCTCGTCTCCCTCATCGGCCTGATGATCTGCATCGGCCTGGTCGTGGACAACTCGGTGGTTGTCGCGGAGAACATCGGTCGCTATCGCAAACGAGGCTTGGGCCCCTACGCGGCGGCGCTCCAGGGCGCGAGCGAGGTGGGACTGGCCATCACGCTCGCGACCATGACGACCATCGTCGTGTTCCTTCCCGCGGCGCTGCTCTCCAGCGGTCCCACGCAGTTCTTCATGGTCCGGATGGTCACGCCGGTGTGCGTGTCTCTGGTCGCGAGCCTGTTCGTGGCATTGGTGCTGATCCCGCTCAGCTCGGCCACGCTGTTGGCCGACGACGACGATGACACCGAACGCCCCCCGGGCACGGGATGGCGAGCCTCGCTACGCCGGGTCGACGACGCCTGGAAACGCGGCATCGGGTGGCTGTACGACCAAAGCATGGGGAGGCTGGGGCGCAACTACGTGAAGCTGCTGCGGCTGGTCCTGCGGCGTCGCTTTGACGTCGTGGTGGTGTCGCTGCTTGCGATGGCTTCGATGGTGGTCCCCGCGATGGCAGTGCAGTGCAACTCTGGCAACGAGTTCGGCACCCGCAACATCACCGTCAGCTACTCGATGCCCTCGGACACGACGCTGGAGGAGGCCAACGCCTTCTTCTCCAAGATCGAGACGCGCATGAACGACATGCCGCCGGAGTCCAAGGTGGATGGGGCGTACGTCGGCTTTGACGAGCAGTCGGGCCGGGTACAGATCTTCTTCCAGCCACCCGAGCCCGGAGAGCCCGACTTCGAGACGGTCGCCAAAGAGCTGGCCGACTCGCTTCCGACGCCTCCTGGATGGCGCAAGCGCTCGCAGTTTGGCGACGCCGATGGGGGTCGCGACGATTCGTTCCCGGTCGTCATCTACGGCAACGACCACGAGCGGGTCCAGGACGCCCGGGAGCGGTTGGAGGAACAGCTGCTCGAACTCGAGGGCGTCATCGGCCTCAAGCAGTTCGGCGGGGATGACCGACGTCGCAACGAACTCGCGCTGTCGATCGACCGCACGATGTCCGAGCGCTTCGGCGTCAGCGGGCAGGTCGTCGCGAACACGGTGGCCTACGCGATCCGGGGCACACCGTTGCCGCGGTTCCACACCGAGGAGCGGGAGGTGGACGTTCGCTTGCGCTACCGCGAGGACGACCGGCGAAACGTGGACCAGCTGCTGGGGTACCGGGTGCCCAGCGTCTCCGGCAGCACCGTGCCGATCTCGGTGTTGTCCGAGAAAGAGGTCCGTAAGGGCGAGTCGCGGCTGACCCGTAGCAACAAGCGGGTCGGGGCCCTCATCCGGTTGGAGCTCGATCCCGAGCAGCGCACCCCGGCCGCCAAGCGGGTCGTGGCCTATCTCGAGGCGTATGAGCTCCCCGAGGGCCTCAGCTTCGATGCCGACCGTGAGCAGAAGAGCGTCGCGGACATGCAGCGCGACCTTGGCGGCGCGCTGTTGTTGGGCTCGATCTTCATCTTCTTGCTGATGGGATTCTTGTTCGAGTCCGTGGTCTTGCCGCTGTCCGTGCTGCCGTCCATTCCGCTGTCGTTCGTCGGCGTGTGGTGGTTTCTGTTCATCACCGGCGAGCACATCGACGCCCTCGCAGGCATTGGCATCGTGCTGCTGCTCGGCGTCGTGGTGAACAACGCGATCGTCCTCATCGACTTCGTCAACCAAGCCCGGCGCGACGGGCTCAGTCGCGATGCGGCGATCGTCGCCGCTGGAGAGCTACGCTTCCGGCCGATCATGATGACCGCCCTGACGACGATCGGCGGCATGTTGCCGCTGGCCTTCAGCGCGTATACGGGCGAGGGCATCCCCTACGGCCCGTTTGGAAAGGCGCTCGTCGGCGGCATGACCACCGCGACGGTGCTCACGCTCGTTGTCGTCCCCGTGACGTACACGTACCTCGACGACCTGCGTGACGGCGCGCTGGCGTGGGTACGGCGCCTGACGAAACTCGCGCGGTGATACGATCCGCCGCGGATGCGCCCGAACCCCCTGCCGCTGCTCGGAGGCCTGTATGGGGTCCAGGGGACCGTCGCCGGGTTCACGACCGGCATCCTGGTGCCGTTGCTCGCCTCCCGAGGCGCCTCCGTCGAGGAGCAAGCGGGGCTGGTTGCGTTGGCCAGTTTGCCCTGGGTTCTCAAGCTCCCCGTCGCGCTGGCACTGGACCGGTTCCGCCCGGGAGCATCGCGTGTTGCGGGGGCGGCGATGCTGGCGATGGCGGTGCTGGTCTTCGCATTCTCCGGGTTGACCCGCGATGGTGCAGACCTGTCGTGGATAGGCCCCGTGTGGTTGTTGCTCAACTTCATGCTCGCCGCCCAAGATGTGTCGGCGGACGCGCTCGCACTGGACGCGGTCGAACCGAGTGCCCGCGGCCGAGCCAACGGCATCATGCAAGGTGCGCTCGTGCTTGGCTCGACGCTGGCCGGGGCGTACGGCCTGGGGGCAGTGGTTGTTCGGTGGGGCTTGACCGCTGCGCTCGTAGCGTTGGCCCTGATTCTGCTGTGCGCGGGCGTCTGGATCTCCCGGGCCCGCGCGTTCACGCCGGTGGCTCCCGCTCATCGGGGCTTGCTCGCGCTCATGCGCAAGCCGAAGACGTGGGCGGTCGGAGCCATGGTGAGTCTGGTCTTCGTGGCCGACGCGCTGACGAGCGCTCTGTCGGGTGAGTTCTTCATTCACCGACTGGGCTGGAGCCTCGAGCAGATTCAAACGACGCTACCTTGGGCGGTACTGGCCTCACAGGTGCTGGGCTTCGGCGCCGCGGCGTTGTGGGTCGACCGGATCGGTCACGTCCGGGCGATCGTGTTCGGCTGTGCCGCCCTCGGCATGACCACGATGGGCTTGGCCGCAGTTCCCAGCATCTGGGCGTCGATGCGGTTCATCGTGGGCTTCACCGTTGTGCAGGGGGCAGCGATGGGGGTGATGGTCGTCGGGCTTCACGCCTGGTTGATGGGCGTCGTGGAGCCGAGTGTGCGGGCGACGCACTACGCAGTGTTCGTCTCGCTGCTGAATCTGCCGCGCGCTTGGGTCCCCAGCCTTGCACCGAAGCTGCTCGCAGCATCCGGGTGGGAAGGGGTCTTCGTGACCAGTGGCGCGATCCAGCTCTCGGTGGCGGCCGTCTTCTTCCTTGGCGTCCGCCGTATGAGTGCTCAGGGATACACGAGCTGAAGCGTGACGTCGTCGATCGAGACGTCGCACGGACCCGCACCGAACTTGTTGTTGGCGCACTCGATGCGAACGGTCCCGCTGTCGATCCCCGCTGGAACTTCGTCGGCGTGTTCGGCCAATGTCCAGTCCGTCTGCGCGCCCGTGATGAGCGGAAGGAAGTCGTTTCCGAGGTCGATGTAGAGCCGGTAGTCGTGCTCGCCGGTGTTGCTACGCACCCGGGCGCGTACCCGGTACCGCAAACCGGGCACGGAGGTGTCGTCGTTCCAACCACTCAGGTCGACGTTTTGATCGAGCGCGGTCACCACAATTGCGCCCGTCGGGGTAAACGCGAAGCTTCCGCCGAACGCTTCGGTGGTCGTGGTCCAGTTCGCCAACCCGCTCGGCACGATCCAACCCTCCGTATCGCCTGTTTCTGCGTCTCCATTGAGCAGGAGGTTGGCGGACTCGCCCTGTCCGCCGCCGAGCAGCGTCAGTTCATCGGTCTGTGTTGGTGCCGCGAGGTTCACGCCGTCGTAGTACTCGACGACTAGCGAGGACTGGACGGGGCCGATCCGCGTGGGGCCGAAGCGCAGATCGAGTCGGCAGGTCTCGCCCGCGTCCAACTCGGTGCCGCATGTCCCCTCCGTCCCCGGATAGCCGCCCGGGAACGAGAAATCTCCGGGGATGGTACCCGTGGCCATGGAGGTGGCCATGTTGTCGCCCACGTTCTCGAGCACGATGAGGCTCGTCGCGGCGCCGTCGACGGGGATATCTCCGTAGTCGAGGGAGGGTTGCTCGAGTGTCCACTGAAGCTGCGCCGGAGCGTCCCCGGGAGGTCCGTCCGAGCTCGAGCCTGCCGTCGGGGTCGTGTCCGTGGCGGCGCTGTCGCTCGTCGAACCGTCGCTGGACGTCGCGGTGTCATCGTCGCCGCCTGTCGTAATCGTTGGGTCTGAGGTCGTCCCGGAGTCGCTCTGCGATGTCGTGGGCGGTGCGTCGAAGGTGCCGCTGTTCCCCGTGGTACCGGAACTGCAGGCGGCCAGGGTGAGGGCGCCCAGGAGGGCGAAAGAAGTCGAATTCAAGATTAGAGATCCTCGGAGCATCGTCGTCCGCGTTGCATGAAGATACCACTGCGGGTGCGCCGATCACCATCGTGTGGCGTTGTGCTCACGGCGCCCGCTTGGGAGCCTCGCCGCGGGCGGTGGCGAGCGCGTCGTCGAGCAAGTCGAACAGGTCCGTGCGTTCCGGCGGCGCAATGGCGTGCCGGACCCCTTCGTAGGACTTCAACGTCACCGCGTAGCCCTTGGCGACCAGGGCGTCGATCGCCTCCTTCGTGGGTTCGTAGCGTACGGCGTTGTCGGCGGTGCCGTGCAGGGCGACGACGTCTGGGTGCGTTGCGGTCGGACCGGCGTCGGGCCACAGCGGGGGTGGCAGCCAGCCGCCCACCGGAATCGCAAACCCCACCTGGTCGGGATGGTGGACCGCGAGCGTGAAGGCGAGCATTCCGCCCTGGCTGAATCCGGTGACGATGGGGTCGCCTTGCGTTGGCCTCGATTCGCGCAGCGCCGCGATGGCAACCGCGAGCTTGTCCGCTGACGCCTTGATGCCGCCGGCGAGGGCCTCCACATCGTTGGACCGGGCCCGGATCGGGAACCACGACCAGCCTCCCTCCTCGGTCGCATCGACGCCCTGAGGGAGGATCAGCCGGGCGGTGCCTCCGTAGGCGTCGAACAGATGGGCGAAGTTGTCGGGGTCATCGCCGAGGCCGTGGATCGCGATGATCATCGGCAGGGTGTCTTCCGGCTTCGCGTTGCCAAGGATGCGCTCCACGTAGGCGAGCTCTCCAGCGACGGGACGGACCACCGCGGCGACCGGAGCATCTTGGGGCTCCGGTTCGGTCGGCGCAGGCGCGCTCGAGACCGGCGCGGGCGCAGTGGCAGGCGCAGTGGCGGGCGGGGGAGTGGAGCGGTCACACGCGGTGACGTTCGCGGCGACGAGGGTCCACAGCAGCAGGGCTCTCATGGTGCGGGGAGCATCGCATGGACCGGTGACCGCCACGCGAATGCAGGCGTGGCTCACGCGTCGTTCACTCGAACACGGGAACGGCGCGAACGAACGTACTCATCGGCGGGTCGTTCTCGTCGATGCTGGGCGTCTCGCACTTTCCAAAGGTCATCGCGTAGATGTAACCGTCGCGGGCACGGACCCAGGCGCTGGGCACGAAGAGGTGCCCCAGGTGTGTGTCGGCGGTGACGGTGCCGGCCGGGTCGAGTTGGGCGCCCCGCACCCAACCCTGGCAGTAATCCCCGAACAAGACATGCCCGTCCAGCGCGCCCGCGTAGGGGTCGCTGGCATGAGGCTCGACCTCGAGTGCGACGTAGGCGACGCGGGCATTGGTCGGCACGACGTCGGGGTCCTCGGCTGCGTAGTCGCTGACACCGGTGTGGGACCACTGCAGCACGGGATCGGTGAGCTCGGAGCAGCCCAGAGCGCACCGACCTTCGGCCGCGGACCATCCGAAGTTTTGGCCCACCTCGGTGACGACGTTGACCTCCTCCATGGTGTTGGACCCAACGTCTCCGAACCAGAACCGTCCAGCGGTATCGCGGATGCCTTTCCACGGCGAGCGCAGCCCGGTCGCGTAGACCAGGGGGTGCCCGTCCTCTTCGGAGGCGAACGCATTGCCTTGCGGCACTGTGTATCCCTCGCCGCCGGGCTCGCGGTTGGGGATCAGGCGGACCAGGGCGGACAGTGGGTTGGTGGCGTCCTGTCCGTTCGCGGCGACCTTCTTGTCTCCGAAGAGGGCCCACATCGTGCCGTCGGGTTCGAAGCCAATGGAGCCGACGTTGTGCCAGGGTTTGGGCGCGGCCGGATCGCCGACGGCCAAGATCAACGCCTCGGTTGCGGGCGCCGAGGCGTAGTCGCCAGCTTCGAGCGTGTAGCGACGGATCTCGCTTTGCTGCTCGGAGACGCACATGCCCACGTAGAGGAAGCCGTTGGTGGCGAAGTCGGGGTCGAGCGCCAAGGAGATGAGACCGCAGTCGAGCACCGAGTACGCGCCGTCCAACACGAAGCTACCCAGCAGCACGAACCGATCGCCCTCGAGGCGTAGATGACCGACGCGCCCCGACTTCTCCAACACGAACAGCTCGTCGGTGCCGGGAATGAAGCGGGCGTCGGTGATCATGCCCCAGTCGCCCTCGGCCTCCAGCGTTTCAAAGGACAGCCCGACGAACTCCCCGGGGCTCCCCGTTTCGGCTGTGGGGGCGCCGCTACTCGCGGTGTTGGTGGACCCACCCTGGGTCCCCTCGTCGCCCGCCTCCGCCGCCGGCCCTGAACCGGAGTTGCAGGCCGCGAGCATGCCAAACGCGACGAAGCAGGGCAGCAGACGCATGGTGTGAGCGTAGCAGGCTGGCCGCCGGACTCCAGACGGGCTCAGGACGCGTTGACGAGCTGCTGAATGGCGACCACGGTTCGCCAGTTCCGCGCGGTCGTGGTGCATGACAACACCCGGTCCGAGTAGGTGACATCGACCTTGGAGCGGGCGCTGCCGTTGGGGTAGTCGACGTACAGCGCGTCCTTGACGACCTCGAACCGCTCGCCCAGGCGGCAGTCGGGTTCGAACTTCGCCCGGACGGGCTTGGTGGTGGTGCGGTCGAGCAGCATCGCGTGCACGCGCTTGGGGTCCTTCTTCGCTTCGGCTGCAAACGGATTCCCCTCGACCAGCGCGTTCCATGCATCGGCGGTGCGGACCACGATCGGCACCGAGAATCCGGTCGAGATCTCGATCGCTTGGGCGACGGTTTGGGCGAGCTTGACCCCTTGGCGGGCAGGCGCGTCGAAGACCACGTTGCCGCTTTGAATGTACGTCTGCACCGAAGTCGCGCCTGCTTCTTCGAAGTGGGTGCGCAGGTCGTCCATGGGAAGCATGTGATTGCCCCCGACGTTGATGCCTCGAAGCAGCGCGACGAACCTGGCCATGGGACGATGTTTAACACGATGCAGCGACGTAGTGGGGTCGAGACCCCCGCTCGCGGCGCAAGCCTTCCATCATCGGCGGGTTCGGCGGATTGCCCCAGTCGGTGCGCGTACCGCACGACCCCATCCGGAAAGACTGCGACGTTTTCGGAGTTCGTGGCGTCCGGGGGCATGTTCAAACGAACTCTCGTGCTCGCGCTGACCGCCGGCTCACTGTCGCTCATGGCCTGCAGCGACGATTCCGGTGAAGACGGCGGCGGCTCCGCGGAAACGGGCACGGCCGGCGGAGTCCCTCAGGTCCCAGCGGAGGACTGTCCACAGCGTTGCGCGGACAAGGCCGCCTCGTGTGGTGCTCCGGCAGACCTCGCCGCGGCGCAGTGTCAGAGCGTGTGCGGCGGAATGCTGACCGAGGCGGAGCTCGAGTGCCTGGAGGATGAAGACTGCGCGACGCTGGAGCTGGCGTTTCTCGGGTCGGGCGGCGCCTGCGATCTGGGCGGTGGGGGGTCCGCGAGTGCGGGCTCTGCGAGCGGGGGCTCGTCGGGGGGTAGCACCCCGAATGCCGACATCGGTGACGCCTGCGAGTGCTCCGGCTCCAACGCGGACTTCGAGAGCTGCAGCGGAACGGGAAGCAGCTGTGGTGACCTCACCTGCTATGTGGTGTTCGGCGACGGCATCTGCTCGCAGACCTGCACCGCCGACATCAACGGCGACGACTGCCCCTTTGGTGAGTGCACGGAGCAGATCATCAACGGGATCTCCACGGGCGTGTGGTGCGTCCCGTGAGGTCCGCTAGACCGTGATCCGGCGCGAACCGAATGAGACCCGCCGCAGCAGGAGGTCGAAGATCAGCAGCGGCAACACGAGCCCGGCGAGGACCCAGGGCCACAGCGGCTTCTGCCGCTCACGACCGCCGGGGTCGCCCGCGTCTTCGACGACCGAGGCGAGGGATCCGGCCGTGCTGGTGACCGGCAGGCTGGAGACGAAGTCCGGATCTCCGGCGGCGCTGGGGAGCAGCTCGGTGGGGTAGGGGACCGAGACCTGAGAGATGGCCTCGGCGGCCAAGCGGCGCGGCTCTTGGTTGACGTCGTAGAGCTGGGCCTTGACCAGGCGCTGTCCCGCTTTGACCGCGCCGACGTCGGCGACATACCGACCCGGCGCAGAGAGCCGCAAGGGAACGCTGAGCACCCGGCCGGGGTCCCCCTCTGCTTTGGACGGGTCCAAGACCTCGAGTTCTCCCTGCAGGTCGTTGGCAAAACCGCGGACCGCGTCGACGTCGACCGAGACCGCGTATCCCCCATCGCCAGACGGCGTGACCGCGAGGCTTGCCCCGCCCAGCAGGCTCGCACCTTGGCGCATGGTGTCCCGGGCCAGCTGGGACCAGAGTTTGGCGAAGCCGCTCCACGACAGCCACGTGGCGGCCCACCGAGCCTTGGCATCGCTGGCGAAGGCTGCAGTCCGCCCGAGTCCGCGCCGGCCACGAACCAGCAGCGGATCGCCCTGATGGGTGCGCAGCAAGGTCTCCGTCATCGCTTTGGCTTTGACCGGGACCAGACCCCGCAAGCCCGGGGCGCCTGAGAAGTCGATGCCCCTCAGCGCCTGCACGTTCTTGGCGACGCGGGGGTACAGCGCCAGCTCCTTGGCGGCGTTGCGGGTCACCTCGCGGGTCTCGCGAGAGAAGATGCGCGGGACGTCGGTGCCATCGTGGCTGTAGTAGAAGCGGCCGCGACCTCGCCGAGCGACGCGGCGCAACAGGTCCTTGCCAGCGCCGGCGCCCACGCCCACCGAGGAGACGGTGATGTCCGCGTCGCGCATGTCGCCCAGCAAGGCTGAGATGCCGTTCTCCGGGCTCTGGCCATCGCTGAGCAGGATGACGTGCTTGACCAGCGCGTTGCTACCCGCGAGCTGCAGGTAGGCCTCACGCAGGGCGGGCAACGCGTTGGTGCCTCCACCGGAGGTCAGCCGCCGAATGTCGGAGCTGATCCGAATACGGTTGGAGGCGGGCTGCAGTCGCACCAGGTTGTGGGGGCGGGAGTCGAAGGCGATGACGCCGATCTCGTCGCTAGGGTCGAGCGTTCGGGCCGTGGCGCGAGAGGCTTCTTTGACCAGATCGAGCTTGTCCTCCGAGGACATGGACCCGGACTTGTCGATGACCAGCACCAGCGCCAGCTTGGGCTGCTCGCGCTGCCGTTCACCCTCGAAGCGCACCGGAAGAATCTCGCCGACGGTGCCGCGTCCCCATCCGCCCATGCCGAACGACTGGTCGCCGCCCACCATGATGAAGCCGCCACCGTGGTCGACGACGTACTGCTTGAGCGCTTGCTTGGAGGCCGAGCTGACGGACCCTGCGGCGAGGTCGGAGAACATGACGAGGTCGAACCCCCGCATGGCTTCGAACGTCTCGGGGACCCCGGAACCTCCGGTAACGGTGACGTCGAGGTGGTCGGAGCGCAAGGCGGAGGCGAGCGGCGCGTTGCCCCCGGAGCCGGCCAGCAGCACCTTGGGGCGTCCCCGGACTTCCCCGGCGACCGCGGCCGCGTCGTTGCCGGTTCTGCGGTTGTCGGGGCCTTCGAGGGAGTCGGGGTCGAGTGCGGCCTCGAACACGACCGGGCCGGGCTCGGTGACGCGGGCTTCGAACGTGATCTGCTGGGCCCCACCGCGCAGCTCGACCTCGGCAAACGGCTGCAAGGGGTTGGCGAGACCGTTGCGCTTCAGGGTGAGCTTGACCGTGCCGGTCGCGGTCGAGAACACATCGACGGCCACGTTGAAGGTTTCGCCCAATCGCATCTCGGCCGGCAGGTGCACGGCTTCGACCAAGACATCGCCGCGTGACGCGGGCTCAAAGCGGCGTACGTGAACAGAAACGCCGCGCGCCGCAAGCTCAGCGGTGGCTCCCGAGAGGTCTTCGCGCTCGGCGAGAGAGCCTCCGCCGTCGGTCAGAAGGACGATTCGTCCTTCGGTCTGGGGATCGATCAGCGCAGCGGCGAGCCGCAATGCGCTGGCATGGTCGCTGCCCAGGGCTCCCATCTGTGGACGCGTGAGCAGAGCATCGAGCGAGGTCTCGAGGTCGACTGCATGGACTTCGGCCCGCTCGGCATAGGTCACCACGGCCATTCGGGTGCGGTCCTCGGGGTCAACGTCGGCCGCGGCTTCTGCCTCCAGCTGGGCGAAGCCGGTGCTCACGAGGGTTCGTGCCTCGGCGAGCTGCGCGTCGTCGATGCTGTCGGAGAGGTCGACGGCGAACACCAGCGTTTTGCCTCGGATCGGGCTGCGCAGGCTGGGTTGCGCCAGCGCCGTTGCGACCGCCATCAGCACCGCCAGGCGGGCGAGGAGCTGGACGACCACTTGGAGGCCCGGCACGTCGACGAGCGAGCGACGGAGCACCAGGACGAGGTACGGCAAGACTGCCGCGGGCATCAGCCACAGCGCTTCGGGTCTCGCCAAGACTGCGACAGGGTCCGTCCCCTCGGTGGCGCCGAGAAGATCCGCGAGCGCACCCGGCAGCGGAACGGACAAGGCCTGAGGCCACGGCGCCAGCAGCAGCAGGCCGACCGCAATCCCGCCCAGCATCACACCGATAGCGACATCGACGGCGGGGTGCCGCAGCGCCGCCCGCATTCCATCGCGAACGCTCATACGGTGACCCTCCGGTGGTAGGTCGCCCATTCGATCGCGATGAGAGCGGCGGCGGCGAGCATGACTGCGGTCCACAGCGGGCCCTCGGTCAGCGGAGCGGGGTCGGGTGCGGATCCTGCACTGGCCTCCGCCGGAAGGTCCATTTCGCCGAGCACCGAGTGCAGGTCCGACGCGCCCGAGTTGGCCTGGTTGACGGCAACCTCGACCTGGGCGCCCGTGGCCGGTCCGTCGAGGGCGCTGACGGTGTAGATGCCTGGTACGAGCGCGCGCATGCGGAACCGTCCTCGTTCGACGGGGCGGGTCTGCGGCTCGCCCTGCGGCCCCCGAACTTCGACTCTCGACATGCCTTCGGGGGAGAGGCCCAGGTCGGCCAAGCCCAACGCCTGACTCAGACCGAGCGGTGCACTGGCGACGAACCCGGGCGTGCGCTGTTCAACGTAGCGAACGAGGTTGTCGATGAAGAGCGGGAATGCGATGCGCATCGGAAAGTCCGACTGGCGCGGATCGAAGCCGATGCCGAGCGTGATGTACTCGTCCTCGCGAAGGGCGACGATCGGGTCGCCCAACGAGCGCACGAGGGCGTCGTCGCCGGGCTGGAGCGCAAAGGTCGTGCCCCGGCCGATGTTGACGTCCTTGAAGACGACGAACTCCAGAAGTGGGTGCTTGCGTGCCTGCTCGGTCAAGAACGGGCGCGCGACGTCCTTCGCCTTGCCGATCGGAAACGGCGAGTCCTCGAAGCGCCAAGGGTCGAACACCGCGAGGTGGGTCTGCGGAAGGGTGGCCGGCAAGGCGTTGTTGCCGACGTCGAAGATGACGAGGTTGTACTCGGCGAGGTCGGGGTCGGTCGCCTCGGCTGCGTCGAGTTGCACATGGTCGCCCAGGTTGAGCAGCGCCGCGTCGAGGAACAGGTTGCTGCCATCGCTGATGAGCGCCACCCGCAGCGGGGACAAAGGCGGGACGACGGCGAATGCGATGTCGTCGAAGTCCGGGCCGAGCACCGCCGCGTCTTCGGCCGACAAGCGAGCCTCGAATCGGGAGCGCGCGGCATCGAGGTCTGAGAGCACCTCTCGTCTGGTCTCGCCGGGTGCGAGGGTCAACGGGCGGCGTCCGACCGAGACCCCGTCGGCGGTGACCTCGAGCGTTACGGTCGCGGCGGCGTCGCCCAGGTTCTGGACCTCAGCGAGGACCTCGAGCTTGTCGCGCGCCTCTGGATACCGGCGGGCTGCAAACGCGGTGATGGCGATGTTGTCGGCCGGGCCGGTGTGGGTGTCGACTTCGCAGCGGATGGCTTCGTCGTCGATGCAGCGCCGCAGGGCGTCCGCGCCGGCCACATTCACGGCGCCATCGGTCAGGATGAGGACCTGGGCTCCGGGGTTGCCCCGCACGGCGTGTCCGGCCAGCGTGAGCGCCCCGCCGAGGTTGGCTTCGCCGTGGCTGGGCTCGATGGTCTCGATGCCGGCGAGCAGGGCTGAGATGTCGCCCGACAACGGGCTTGCGACGGACACCTCTTCGGCCGCAACGATGACCACCGCGCGGTCAGAGGGGCCCAAACCACGAACCTGCGCGGCCGCACGCGCCTTGGCGGCTTCCATGCGTCGGCTCGGTTCTTCGTCGTCCTCCGCTGGGGCGCCAGAGGGACCGGCCATCGATGCGGAGGCGTCCACGACGATGGCGACGGTCATCGGGTCGCGGACCCAGGCGTTGGTTCGCGGGTCGCCGATCGCCGCGACGATCATCGCGAGCAAGAGCAGCTGAACGAACCACGACAGCAGCCGTCTGAGACGCCGCCAGATCTTGCGGCTCTCCGAGTCCCGGGTGACGCGCTCCCACAGCGCGGCGAAGGGGACGACGACCTTTCGTCGCCGCATGCGGAGCAGGTACAGCACCGTGATCGCCCCACCGCAAACGCCAAACAGCACCCCGAGCTGCGAGAGGCTCCACCCCGAAAAACTCATCGCAGGATGCCCCCTTGGCGGAACATGCGGAGCACGAGGTCATCGAACGGGATGTCGATGTTGGCGCGCACGTAGCCGATGCCGCGCGTTCGGCAGTTCGTTTGCAGTTGGGCACAGAAGCGCTCATGCGCCTCCGCGTAGGACGCGAGCGCCCGCGGGGACAGGGTGACGTCGCGCTGCGTGTCGCCTTCACAGTCCAGGAGCCGGACATCACCGCGCAGGCCTGAACCGGTCGGGTCGGCCTCGGCGGGATCGATGATCTGGATCGCCACCGGCTCGTGCTTGCGGAAGCGCAGCATGTTGAGACCTTCAAAGGCGCCTTCGAGGTCATAGAAGTCCGAGAGCACGATCGTGAGCCCCGGCTGGTTGCTCTGCGCCGCAACACGTCCGCAGCCCGCACGGATGTCGGTCGCGCCCCCGGTCTGTGCGCTCTTGAGGAAGTCGAACACCCGGAAGATTCGCCCTTTGCCGCGGATCGCCGGAAGGGTGACGTGGCTCTCCTGGCTCATGCACGTGAGTCCCACCCGGTCGAGGTTGGCGAGTCCGACGTAGGCCAGGGCCGCGCCGACCTGTTGGGCATAGCGAAGCTTGGCGCCGCCGCCCAGGCACATCGAGTCGCTCACGTCTACGACCACCCGGATGGGAAGGTCTTCGTCCTCTTCGAACAGGCGGATCAGCGTGCGCCGCAGACGGACGTAGACGTTCCAGTCGAGGTTGCGGATGTCGTCGCCCGGAGAGTAGGGGCGGTGGTCGGCAAACTCGATGCCGCTGCCGACCTTGCGGGTCTTTCGCTCGGCGCGTTGACGCCCACGAAACAGCCTCCGCGCAATGACCTGGAGGAGCTCCAGGCGCGCCAAGAAGGCCTCGTCGAACAAGTCGTCCGACGACGGAGCAGACGCCTTGGGGGCGCCGAAGATGCGTTCGCGAAGACCCACGGCCCCGGACCTCAGTCTTTCGGAACGCCTTCGAGGACCTGGCCGATGCAGTCGTCGATCGAGATGCCCTCCGCTTCGCCCTCGAAGTTGAGAATGACGCGGTGCCGCAGGGCCGGCAGGGCGACGGCCTTGACGTCGTCGGTGCTCGGAGAGCGGCCGTGCTGGCACGCTCGAATACGGGCGGCGAGCAGGATGGACTGGGCGCCTCGCGGGCTGCCTCCGAAGCGGACGTAGCGCTTGATGGTCTCGGGAGCTCGGGCGTCATCGGGATGGGTCGCGCGCAGGACCCGGACGACGTAGCGAGTGAGGCTCTTGGTGACCGGCATCGCCCGGACCAGGGCTCGCATCTCGAGCAGCCGTTCGCCGTTGACCACCGGATCGACCGTGGCGCTGTGCGTGCCCGTGGTGCGGTCGAGGATCTGCATGAGGTCGTCCTCGGTCGGAAAGTTGACCTGAATCTTGTACAGGAAGCGGTCGAGCTGGGCTTCGGGCAGCGGGTAGGTGCCCTCCATCTCCAGCGGGTTCTGGGTGGCGAGCACCAAGAACGGCTGGGGCAAGGGGCGGGTTTCGCCGGCCGCGGTGACCGTGCCCTCCGCCATTGCCTCGAGCAGCGCCGATTGCGTCTTGGGCGTGGCGCGGTTGATCTCGTCGGCGAGCAGGATGTTGGAGAACACCGGCCCCGGCTGGAACTCGAGCATACCGCCGCGGCTGTCGGCATCGTTCTGCCGCAGGACGGAGGTGCCCACGATATCCGCCGGCATCAGGTCAGGCGTGAACTGGACGCGTGCAAAGTCGAGATCGACAGCGTCGGCGACCGTCCGAATCAGCAGCGTCTTGCCAAGGCCGGGGACACCTTCGAGCAGACCGTGCCCGCCCGCAAGCAGACAGGTGATGACGCCCGAGATGACGTTGTCCTGCCCGACGATGACCTTGCCGATCTGTTCGGTCAGGGCGGCCAGGTCACGCTGAAGGGCCTCGATTTCGTTTTGGTGATTCGCAGCAGCGGCGGTCATGAAGTTGCTTTGTCGAAGAGAAAAGTGGCTACTCGCGCGGCTGGATCAGCTGGTAGTAGCGACGCACGGCACGGCGTCTCGCGGCGGGGAGCGTTTCGTTGTCGATGGCGCTCTGCGCAAACCCACGGTAGTCGGTGTAGATGTCGCGATAGGCCTCGGTGGCGAAGCCCTTCTGGCTGGAATCTCGGATGACCTCGGCTCGGGATACGCCCTTGCCTTCCTTGACCTTCACGCGGACGGTGGTCTTGTTGGTCGCAAGCGCTCGGTCTTCGCCGAAGGGATCCTGGCTGCCCTGGCCCATACCGTCGCCCTGGCCCTGGCCTTCGCCCTGGCCCTGGCCCTGGCCTTCGCCCTGGCCTTGGCCTTGGCCTTCGCCTTGGCCCTGACCTTGGCCTTCGCCCTCCATCATCATATTGGGCGGACCATCGCCGACTTGGCCTTCGACGAGGAGCGAAGACTTGCCCTGCTTGCCGCCCTTGCCGTCTTTGCCTTGCTTGCCCTGTTTGCCTTTGGCGGCCTTGGAGAAGCGCTTGAACTGCTTGCGGCGGCGATTCTGTCCCTCGCCTTGTTTACCCGCCCGGCGAATGAACGACTTGGCTTCTTGGATACCGTCGCGCGCCTGCTGGCTGCGACGTGCGCCCCGGGCCTTGCGAGCCGCTTCGGAGGCCTGTCTCGAGAGCTTCTGGGTGGAGCGTTTGCGCTGGCCGGGGCTCTGTCCCTTACGGGCAGCATCTTTGGCCTGGCGCCGGAGCTGGTCGAGTCGACGCTGGGCTTCCTGCTCGCGCTTCTGCTGGCGGCGGAGCTGCTCGACCCGCTTCTCCAGGTCCTTCTTCTTCTTGAGCCGACGCTCCTCGTCCTGCGCGTCCTTGGGCTTGCGCTTCTTCTCCTTGCGAAGGCGGCGCTCGGCCTCGTCGAGGGCGTCGTCGGTCTCTTTGCGCTGCTCGGACTGCTTCTTGGCTGCCTTGTCCAGGCGACGCTGCACCTCCTCCATCGCCTTGCGCAGGGCCTCGTCGGTCTCTTTGCCGCCGGCCTCAGCAGCTTCCGCGGCCTCGGCCATCGCGTCCTCAGCCTCTTGAGGTGTCTTCTGCTCGAAGGCGTCGCCAGCTTTCTCGGTGATCTCGTGTTCCTGCAGGGCGTCGGCGAGCTCGCGAACCGTGTCGGCGAGCATGCCCGGGTCTTCGTCGAGGTTGAGCTCCAGCTTCTGCTCGGCCTGGGCCAGTGCCTCTTCGAGCTTCTCCAGCTCGGCGAGCGCCTCGGCCCGGTCCATCGTGCCCTCCTCGAGGGCATCGAGAATCTCGAGCATGCGCTTGGCGATGGCAGCGACCTCGTCCTTGTCCTGGGTGAGCGCTTGGAGGTTTTGCCGCAGTGGTTCGGCCAGCGCCATGTCGACGCCTGCCTGCTCGCTTGCCACCGCCACGGCAGGCGGGATGATGCACCACGCTCCGACCTCGGCCGAGCGTGCCTGCGGGATCGGGATGAGCATCGAGACTCCGACGGCGAGCAAGCCTGCGCCGTCGATCCAGCGCGGACCAGGGACGGTCAGGGGTACGACCGGGCTGGGGTCGAGGCCTGCGGCCAAGGCTGCGGCGTTGTCCGCGAACAGGAGCGCCAACGCTGCGGTGCGGGGATCGTTGGCCTTCGGTGGTGAAGCCCGAAACTCGAGCGCGGACCCCAGCTGATCTCCGAGTCCGTAGTGCTCGTCGACACGCCGGGCGGTCTTGCGGAGCGAGCGAGGTCGCAGCATCGCCCAGCCCAGCACAAGGGGGACGGGCAGGGCACATGCCCACAGAATGACTGGGGCCCACCCGAGCAAGCGGATACCCAACAGGGCTCCGGCCGCAATCCACAGCCCGGCCGGCAGCGCGACGCGAGCGAGAGCCACCGCGGCGTCCGCGAGTCGTTCGCGGCGCTGCACTGCGCCCAAGAGGCCGCGGATACCGCTCACCGCCTGCCTTTCTTCTTGCGCGCATCGACGGTCAGCGCGGACCACAACGCACCGCTCAGTGCTTTTCGGTCGGCGCCCTGTGGGATCCCGGAGGCGAAAACGACGGTGTCGCGCTTGCGAATGAGCAGGGTGCTGCCCTCGATACGTTCGTCTGCGTACTTGCGCAGGCTCGCCTCGAGCTCGTCGGCATCGGACCGGTCGTCCATCACCACCGCGAGGGCCACGGACATCTCGCCGCCTTCATGCTCGAGGGCCACCAGCGTGTCACCGCCCCAGCCGGCCGCCGAGCGACGCGCGACCGAGGCCGACTCGACGTCGGCGAGCAGGGCCAGCCACTGCGCCTCGCCGAACTCGTCGTGCCACACGACCGGCTTGTCGAAGGCCTTGGAGACGGCGTCATGGTCGAAGCGGATACCGCGCGCAGGCTCGCGAGCTCGCAGCTTGTCCACGTGCATCATCTGCTCCGTGGTGGTCGGGGGGTCGTCGTAGAGCGCATCCACGCTCTTCCAGCCGTCCTGCACGACCATGCGAACGACCGTGGCGGCCCCAGCGGTGTACGGCAGATGCAAACCGCGCGCGATCACCGGAGACTCGCTCATGATGCTCACCAGCTCCAGGCTCTGGTTGATCGACGCTTCGAGCACTGCGTCGTCGATCGCCTGGAGTCCATCCTCGCCGGTCACCCACGCGAAGTAAGCGGCGTTGGCCCCCCCTTCGATCAGGAAGGTCTCGGCGCTGTCGAGGTCGGCGCGGTGCAGCGTGGGCTTCATGCGCGGCTCGAGCCCGAAGTGCATGTCTTGCAGAGCATGGGCGATTTCGTGGCCGACGGTCTGGCTGAGCAGGTTGGTGGAGATGAAGTCGCCGATGAAGAGGGTCTTCTTCTTCGGGTCGTAGAACCCCAGCACGCCGGCATCGAGGATGTTGAGCAAGACCTGCTCCAAGCTCGCCCCCGGTGCGATGACGCCCAAGCGGGCGCTGATCCTTCCCTGGAGGTCCATTTCCTCCGGGGTGATGTACTCGTGCATGTTCTCGATCGCGAAGGCGCGGATGTCCGCCTTGTTGGTGACGGTGACTTCGACAGCCGAGGTGGCCTCGAGGTTCCGCGCGGCAGCCACGGCATCGAGAATCCTTGCGGCTTCCTCCTTGGCGCGGGCCTCGTCGATGCCGCGCGTACCCGCCGGCTCGGTCTCGGCTGCGGAGTGCCCGGAGGTCTTGGCGGGTCCGGTTGCCTCCACAGGGCCGGTGGGCTGCGTGGGCCCGGCGGATGGAGCGCTGCACCCACACAACGGGAGGGCGAGCGTGAGGGCCGCCGTGCCGAGGCCAGTACGGACGCGCCGAGGGACACCGCGAAGGGGCGCAATCACCCGCCCAGCGTAGCAGGCCGCGGGGGGGTGCTCACGGTGGGAGACACGGATTACGGGCGATGGGGTGTGCTTGAAGCCGTGCGGCACTTCTGTCCTGTCTTACCGCCTGGGTCCAGGGGTGCGCCGTTTCGGCACAGACGGAGGATGTTGGTTCGAATGCGCCGCTGAGCCGAGCTTGGGATGCCAAGGGATCTGAGGGGTGATCCGAGGCGGGACCCTTGGGACCATGGTCGGCCCAGGGCCCGCCTTTGAGTCACGGCGGCGGACTGTAGGTGTTCCATCGTGACGTTGTCCGGGCAACCCGCTCGAGACGCTGCCCGATGTGGTTGGCCGGCAACCGGCCCGCCGCTCGAGCTCACGAGTGACGGCCTGCCCGACCTGGTTCATCTCGAGCAGGGCACGCTCACCTACGAGGGGTGTCGGCTCACGGTGGCAGATGCGGCTCATCGGTGGTGGTGGGCTGAACGAGCGAAGCAGCCCCTCCCGGCGCCGCTGCACGCCCCTGGCTCCACGGGGGCGGTTTGTGAGCGGTGCCGCGCGCGGGAACCGGGGAGCGCACCGCTCGCGCCGACAACCGGGTGACCAGGGATCAGCGGGGGGATCCGACTGGCCACGCGCATCTCGACCGCTCCCGCAGCTCCGGGCCCGTGCCGAGCGTGTCTCGAAAGGCGCAGGTGTCCGGTGGAGATCTTGGCTCACCCTGCTGAGTTGCTCAAGTCGCTGAGGTCACTTCGTCCGCCCGCGCGACTCGACGCTGGGGTCTCGTGCGACACCGAGACTGCTCAACGATCGCCGAAGTCGATTGTGCCTTGGTCCACATCGCCGAGGTGGGCCTTGCCCCACGTTGCCAAGGCCTCGATGGCGGGCAGCAGCGCCCACGCAGCTTCGGTGGGCATGTATTCCAGGCGCGGCGGGTTTTCCTGGTACGGCGCGGAGCGGATCAGTCCTGCATCTTCCAGTCTCTTGAGTCTCCCCGCCAAGACGTTCGTGGCGATGCGCTCGTCGGCTTCGAGAAGGTGCTTGAACCGGACCGAACCGTAGCGCAACACGTCGCGCAAGATCACCAACATCCAGCGGTCGCCCACGATGTCGAGGGTCGCAGCCAGGGGGCACCGAGAGCGGCGATGGATTCGTGGGCTTCCCATGAGGACAGCCGAAGAAATATAGACTTCTTACTTGCAAGTGACCAGCCTCGAACCTATCACTTGCTCATGACAAGTGACTTGGAAGGGGCGACTGGCGCTCTGAATTCCTCCCAGGGAACGATGCGAGCTGCGGTCTTGCGGGCTCCGGGGGCTCCTCTCGTTGCGGAGGCGGTTCCCAAGCCGACGGTGCGGCGGGGGGAGCTGCTCGTCCGGGTCCACGCGACCGCCGCGCTTCCGCATCATCGGCTCGCATTCGGCGCCCACGGCCCGTTTGCGCTTCCGTCCCTGCCGACGGTGGTCGGGTGGGACACGTGCGGGGCGGTCGCGGAGATCGGCGAGGGCGTGACCGGTTTCAGCCGAGGCGACCGGGTGTATCTGCAGCCGATCGTGACCTGCGGACAATGTGCCGGGTGCCGGCGTGGGGCGCCGCTGACCTGCGAGGGCTTCATGTTGCTCGGTGGTTTCGGGCTCGGGCCACATTCAGCGCAGATGCAACGCCGTCACGACGGGGGCGGGTTCGCCGAGTACGTGCGTGCACCCGCGGCCAACGCTGTGCGACTCCCCGATTCGGTGAGCTTCGACGACGGCGTTCGAATCGGTTTCACAGGGATCTCGTACCGGGCCCTCCGAAGGGGCGGTATCTCGGTCGGGAAGAGTGTGCTCATCGTCGGCGCGACCGGGAACCTCGGCGTGCCCGCGGTTGGACTTGCTGCCGCGCTGGGTGCGGACCGGGTGTTCGCCGTGGCGCGCAACGCCGAGCGGCTGGCCGCACTGGAGGCTTGGGTCGACGACCCCAGGGTCGAGACGGTCTCGGTCGCGGCCGGCCAGCTCCCGCTCGACCTGCAGATCGAGCAGCGCACCGGAGGGCGTGGTGTCGATATCGTTGTCGACCTGTTGGACGCGTCCGGGGGCGCGACGCCACCCGATGTCGAGGTCGGACTTCGCTGCCTCGCGCCCGAGGGCACGGCTGTCCTCGTCGGGGCGATGTTCGAGCCGATCCGCGTCGACTACATGGCACTCGTGACCCACGACCGCGCGCTGGTGGGCTCTCACGGGTACACCCCGGCGCAGATCCACGAACTCGTCGCGATGCTCGAAAGTGGGGCGTTCTCCCTGCCCCCCTTCGGGACCCGAGCTTTCCCGCTGTCCCAGGTCAATGAGGCCCTCGATGCGGTCTGTGCTCGTCCGGGCGGTTTCACGAACGTGGTGGTGCACCCATGAGCGCCCCCATCACGGTCTACGCCTTCAGCGGTGCGCCGCGGCCTTGGCGAGTCCTGCTGGCTCTCGCGGTCAAACGCCTGCCGCACACGGTCCGCTGGCTCTCGGTTTCGAAGCAGGAGCACCGCACAGCCCAGATGCTGAGCCTCAACCCGCGCGCCCGGCTGCCCGTTCTCGTGAACGGTGAGGATGTGGTGACCGAGTCCCTCGCAATCCTCGCATACCTCGACGCGTTGGAGCCCGAGCCACCGCTGTGGGGCCGAACGCCTGCCCACACTGGCGCAGTTTGGCAGCAGGTGTTGGATGCGGACGAGTTCCTCCGGGACGCTGCAGACGCGTTCCTGAGTCTCGCGTTCCGTGGCTGTTCAGGGGATGAACCGGCGTTTCTCGAGGCGGCCGAAAACATGCTCGGGGAGCTGCGCCGATTGGAGACGAGGCTGCGGACGGGTCCTTTCGTATGCGGTTCGGTGCTCACGGCGGCCGACCTCGTCGTGTTTCCCGAGGTGCGCCTCGTGGTTCGAGCCGCCGAGAAAAACCGCGCCGCAATGCGTGCCGTTGGCCTCGACGACCTTCGCGAACCCTTTCCCCTCCTGCACGCCTGGGTCGCTCAACTCGAGGGCATGCCGGGCTACGCAGACACCTTCCCGACGCACTGGAACCAGCCTTGATGGACCGAGCACCCGCGTCGTTCTTCGACTTCGTGCCTGCGGTGGCCCACATCGGCCATCTGTTGTTCCGCAACGTCTCGCGATTCGGCCACTTCGGTTCTTTTTCAAACCCTGAGGACACGCGGCTCGCGAGGGGCCCCGGTCGCCTGGGTGTTAGAACTCCAGATGTGGATCCTTGTGTGGCGGCTGCGGCCGAAGCCCTGACTCGCGGTGATCCGCTTGCGGCGCTCGACCGAGTCGCCCTTCGCGACGATGCGATGGGACTTGCGCTACGGGGAACCGCGATGGCGCAGTTGGGCGACTTCGTCTGTGCCCGTGGGTTGTTGCTCCGAGCGCGCGAGGCCGGCGAAGGCTTGACGGCTGCCCGGTGCGAGGTCGCGTTGGCCGAGGTGGAGGTCGCGCTCCGAGAGTTGACCGCCCACAGCGAGCCGCTCGTTCGGGCTGCCGAAGCGCTTCGGCGGGCAGGGGATCATCACAATGCTTTCCTTGCCGCGCTGGTGCTGGCCCGTCGGTCGCTGCTGCTGGGTCGAGTTGAGGATGCTGCGGCCTGCTGCAGCGCGTTGGACCGTCGCACGGCTCCCCCGCGCTTGCGGGCGATCGCGGAACTCGTGCTCGCGGAGGTTGAAGTCCGCCGGGTGCGGGCCGCCGAAGCTCGCTTGGCTCTGCAGCGGGCCGGCGAGGCGTTGTCCGCGGCGCCGATACCAGGGTTGCAAGTCGAGGTGGAGCGCGCGCTGCACCGCCTCGAGCAGCCTGCCGCACGACTCATCCAAGGTGGTGAGGAGTCCTGGGTCGACCTTCATGGTGTCGAGTCGCTTCACGGAGCGGACGTGCTTGTGGTCGACGCGTGCCGACGCATTGTTCGTGCGCCGGCCGGAGCCGTGTCTCTGGCCCGTCGCGCGGTGCCGTTCGCGCTGCTTCAGGGCTTGGCGCGTAGCTGGCCGCGACCCACGCCTCGCGAGGCCTTGATCCTCGATGTGTTTGGCGCCCGAAGGATTCAGGACACCGACCGCGTCAAGCTGCGGGTGGAGTTGGGCCGTTTGCGGGCCCTGATCGAGGACGTGGCAGGCGTGGAGCCGGAGGGGGAGGGGTACGTCTTGCGCCCGCGGGCGGGTGCGGTGGCCCTGCTTGTGCCGCCCTTCGATGGGCCCGGGGCCAGCCTCCGAGCGCTTCTCGCGGACGGTGCCGCCTGGTCCACGGCGGCCCTGGCCGCCGCGCTGGGTGTCAGCGTTCGCACGGTGCAGCGCATGATCAAGGACGTGGTCGAATCGGGCGCGGTGGCGGCGGTCGGGGCGGGGAAGGCGAGGCGTTGGGTACTGATGCCGTCCATGGCTCTGCGGACCCCGTTGCTGCTGCCTCGGCACGATGCTTGAGCGGTCATCCCAGCCGTTCGCGACACCGATGTTACTGCAGCGCCGGAATCCGGCTCTGGTACCGTGATGGCATGGGGCGCGGCGTGAAAGTGCGAAACCGGTACGGCCCGTACGAGGGCGCGCAGCATGTTGGGGGCGTGACGTACGACGGCACCGTGTTGTGGGCCGCGTGCGGCGATGAGCTGCGGGCGCTGGATCCAGACAGTGGCGAAGAGATCCGCCGTCTCCGGGTCCCTGCGGGCGCTGGCACGGCGTTCGACGGTCGTCACCTCTACCAGGTGGGTTCCGAGCAGATTCAGAAGATCGACCCGCACACCGGGGAGGTTGTCCTCTCGTATCCGGTGCCTGCAGGTGGAGTCGCGACCGGGCTGACCTGGGCGGAGGGGTCCCTGTGGTTGGGCCGATTTCGTGGGGGGACGATCCTGCAGCTGGATGCAGAGACCGGGGCCGTCGTGCGCACCATCAATGCACCCGAGTTCGTCACGGGCGTCACATGGGCCGAGGATGGGCTGTGGCATGCGGTTGACCCTCCGGACCAGCCGCCCGCTCTGCGCCGCATCGATGCCGAGTCGGGGGAGCTCCTCGAGTCGTTCGAACTCGACTCCGTCCCCGTCACCGGTCTGGCATCCGTCGAGGGGCGTTTCTATTGCGGCGGAGGAGCAGACAAGCAGGTGCGCGAGCTGGTGCTCGACAAGGGCTGAGCGTCGCCGTTGTTACTCCCACGCGCGGCGCGAGCTCGCTAGAACCTCGGTGTGCCCGCCCCACTTCGACGCGTAGCCTCGTTCCCCTCGCTCGTCGCCGCGGCGGGGGCGGTCCTGCTCCCCAAGTGTCCGGCTTGTATCGCCGCCTACCTCGCCGCGACGGGCCTGGGAGCGGGGACTGCGGGTGTGCTCGCACCCTTCGCGAGGCCGGGCCTGTTTGCCATTGCCGGAGCGTCGCTGGTGGCCTGGGTGGCCCTTCGGTTGCGTCGCCGGAACGCCGACAACCTTGTTACTCCCCGATGCTCGGCTCGTGACGCAGCATGACCCCGCGCTCCGAACTGCGAGCGTGGAGACACCGATGACCAAACAAGAAAATGAACCTCGGGTGACGTCGCGGGATGCATGGCTGGAGGAGCGACGTGCTCTCCTCGCCAAGGAAAAGGAGCTGATGCGGAAGACCGATGCACTCCGCCAGGCGGCGCGAGACCTACCGTGGGTCGACGTCGAGGACTACGCGTTCACGGGCCCTGGGGGTGAGACGAAGCTCTCCGAGCTGTTCGAGGGTCGCAGTCAGCTCATCATCTACCACTTCATGTTCGGCCCGCAGGCGGAGACCGGCTGTCCCTCGTGTTCTCTGATCACCGACTCTATCGACCCCTCGCGGCCACACCTGGCAGCGCGGGACGTTTCCTTGGTGCTCGTGTCTCGGGCTCCGGTGGAACGGCTCATGGCGTATCGCGAGCGGATGGGTTGGTCGGTGCCCTGGGTGTCGTCCGCGTCATCGCGCTTCAACCCGGACTTCCAGGCGTCGACGGACGACGTCAACGCGGACGGAACGTTCTTCTACAACTTCGAGAACATGAACCGGTATCCGCCCGGGGAGCAGCCGGGAATCAGCGTGTTCCGCAAAGGCGACGACGGCCGGATCTTTCACACCTACTCCGCGTATGCCCGCGGGCTCGAGGTATTCATGCCCACGTACACGCTGCTCGACTACGTGCCGCAGGGGCGAGACGAGCAGGGACTTCCGTGGGGGATGGCGTGGGTCCGCCGCCACGACGAGTACGAAGCCGGTTGAGGGGACTTCGCACTCGAGCGCCAAACTGTGGCGCTCGGGTCCGGGTCAGGTCAGGCCGACGTAGGGGCCGGTGCAGTGCTCGGGGCTGCCGAACACCTGTCGGTCGCCCCCGAACAGGTTGAGAATCGCGACCAACAGATTGTTGTGCGAGTCGTCTGCGATTCCCTCATTGCGAAGGAATCGGCCGCCCCGGATCCCGCCGCCGCCCCCGGCCAGCATGAACGGCATGTTCGTCTTCGCGTGGGTCGAGGGGTGTGCGAGCTCGGTGCCAAAGAACACGACGGACTCGTCGAGCAGTGTGATGCCAGGCTCCATCTCGACTGCGTCCATCGACTGCAGTAAGTACGCGTGCTGCTGGCTGTACCAGGTCGCGATCTGCTCGCACTCCTGCGGCCTGAACCCACCGTCGTGCTGGTAGTAGTGGTGATGCTGGTCGAGTCCGAGCCAAGGGAAGGTGTGCTTGGCCTCGGTGTCGGTCCACTGCAGTGACGCAACAGGCGTAATCTCGCAGGCGAGCGACATGACCAACATGTCGGTCATGAAGCGGCCCACCTTGGGGATCGCTTCGTCGGTTGTGGCATCGACAATCGAGCCGTTGTCGGTTGAGTTGAGCCCGGTCTGGGGGTCGTAGTCGGAGGTGTCGATACGCTCGGGGATCTGGCAGATGTCGGTGGGGACCGGAAGGTCGCCGATCGAGGTCTCCAGCTCGCGAATCTTCTCGAGGTGCTGCTCGAGCTTCTGACGGTCGGCGGTGCCCATGCCAGGCGCGAGGGACTCGAAGCGGCGATCCACGAAGTCGAGGATCGATTTCTTCCGGGCCAGGCGAGCCTCGAAGTCCTGCCCGCTGTCGGGGTCGAGCGCGCCGAACAAGCTGTCGAACATCGCCTGCGGATCGAGCCGCGGGGGGATCGGGTCGAAGTTCTCGTTGTCCTCGAAGTTGACGGTGTTGATCGGATGCAGCAGTCCGTGGGACTTGCCGGTTCCCCACCGAACCGCCATCTGCAGGCTCTTGCGCGGGAACCCCTTGCTGATGAGGCTGGCGATCGCTTGATCGACGGAGGGTCCCTGGGCGTAGCCGTCACCGCCTTGGGGCGTTCCACACAGCCACGCGATGATGCCCGATTGGTGTTGCTCGCCGATGGCGCTACGCATGGCGAGGCCATCCATCACCAACAACTTGTCCACGACCGGATCGAGCGGTGCGAGAATGGAGCTGAGCGTGAAGTCGTCCTCGGTGCCGGTGGGCCGCCAGCGGTTCTCGCCCTGACCGTCGTCGGTGACGTTGCCACCGGGTGTGTACACGGTGACAAAGCGCTTCGCGCAGCCCTCCTTGGCGTGGGCGGTTCGTGCCGTGCCCATGATCTCGAGCCAGGGCAGGGCGATCGCGAGACCACCGGTGCCTTGCAGGACAGCACGACGAGAGAGTTTCTGAGCCATCCTACTGTCCCTCCGCTGGCGCCATGTACAGGAAATCGTCGGTTTGTGTGAGGCCGATGAGGAGCTGTTGGACGTCGTGCCCCGAAGCCTCGAACTGGTCGATGAGCCTCTGCTGCGTGCAAGCGTCTGCGTCGTCCGCGGTGCGTCCGTACGCGAAGTTGGACCAGTGGGTCACGAAGCAGGCATGCGTTGCATCCGAAGCTGCGATGCCCTCGATTAGCTCGAGTGGCCCCGCGACCTCGCCGAACCCGGGCAGCGCTCCACTGGCATCGATGGCGACGCCGTTCTCGTCGTCACGCCACAGGCCCACGGCGTTGAAGTTCTCGAACGTCAGTCCCAGCGGATCCATGAACGCGTGGCAGCCCGCGCACGCGGTGTCCTCGCTGTGCTTCGAGAACCGATCTCGGGCCGTCGCTCCGGAGTCGGGATCGGGAGGCGTGACTTCCTCGGCGACGTCTCCGGTGGGGATCGGGATCTCTGTGCACATCAGCGCCCGCGTGATGAAGGCGCCGCGGGTGACCGGGTTCGTCTCGTTGGAGTGAATCGTGCCCGCGAGCATGCCCGCTTGGGTCAGCAATCCGCGACGCCGGGTGGGGTCGTGCTCGACCCGGACGAACGCATCACCGCTCACGCCTTCGATACCGTAGAAGTCCGCGAGCGTCTCGTTGACGAACGTGTACGGCGCGGTCAAGGCCGCGTCCCAAGTTCCAGCGCCTTCGAAGATTTCGTGCGCGAGGAACGTATGGACCTCTTCGCGCATCGAGGCGCCGACTTGCGCGTCGTAGCTCGGGTAGCGGTCCGGGTCGCGCTCGAGGTACTGCAGGCCGCTGATCGGTAGGGCGTTGTCGAAGAAGAACCGAACGACCGCCCGCGCCTGTGGGGCGGCCAACATGCGTTCCGCGTGTTCGAGCACCTGCGGGCCGGTGATCAGCGCGTCGGCGGCCGCGGCTTCGCGGAGCGCGTCGTCGGGCATCGTTCCCCACAGGAAGTACGACAGACGGCTCGCCATCTCGTAACTCGTCGGTCGTCGGCGTCCCTGCGCATCGGTGAAGCCGTGCTCGACGCGATACAGAAAATCGGGCGACTGAAGCAGGACTTCGACCACCCCCGCCGCGCTGCTGGTGAAGTCCGCATCGGCCCGAAGCCCCTGTTCGAACCCGGCCAACGCCTCGACCTCGTCGTCCTCGAGCGGGCGTCTGTATGTCAACGCGCCGAAGGTCTCGATGAAGCTGCGCGCGCAGGCATCGGTGGCGTCCGTATCTGCCGTGTCGAGACCGCTCGAGCAGGGGGCGATCCGGGCGAACGCTTCGGGGGTGGAGGTGGCTTCGAGTGCGAGCGCCTCGGCCGCGACATTGTACTGCTCGGCAAGGAGACTGGAGACCGACTGCGCGTTGGCGTCGTTTCCGAATCCGTTGGCCAACTCTTCGCTCGGGAATCCGTCGGCCGGAAAGGTCTCGGTTCCCAGGAGGTCGCGGACCGTGTTGTTGTATTCGAATCGGGTGAGCCGGCGCAGGGTCGTGCCGTCGCCCAGTTCTTCGAGGCAGGTCGGGATTTCGGGGCCGCCACTTTCGTCCCCGGACTCGTCCTCACCCGGGTCGGTGCCCGCGGCGCCGCCGCTGGAGTCACCGGTCGCCGAGACCTGGGAACCCTCGTAGCAACCGCCAGCAAGACCCAGGGCGAGGCACGCCGTGACCCTTGTCCGGACCGCCACGCGTTCGCGTCGCTTGTTCACGAATTCCCGCCGCACCACCTCAAGGTCACACTTCCGGAGGTTTCGTCCGGCAGTTTTTGGGGAAAAAGAGGACCGATGTAGCCCATGTGGGCTGGCTTTCGCTCGTTCCATTCGCCGTGGCGTCGACAACGGGAGCCGCCCCGAGCGACTTCATGTAGCCTCTGCGGCCGATGTTGCGACTCCCCCCCGATCGCGCCGCCGAGCGTGTGGCAGAAGCGCTCGTCGGTGGGCAACGCATGCGGTTGCTTGGAGCCGATGGCCCGGTGCGTGCCCTGTGCCTTGCCCGTGCCGCTCGGCACGCTTTGGGCGATGCACCCGTCGTGATGCTGGCGCCGGATGATGTGACGGGCCGCGCGATCGTGAAAGACGTCGCGTTCTTCCTGGGCCTGGCCAGCGACGACCGACACCAAGACGGCGAGATCCTCTACATCCCAGAGCTTGACGTCTCGCCGTATGCGGACGTCTCGGCCGACCCTCGGGTGGTCGGAGCCCGACTCGCGGCGCTGGGGCGACTGCTTGGCGATGAGCCGCCGAAGCTGGTGGTGACCAGCGTCCGCTCGTTGGTCCGGCGGGTGATCCCCAAGGATGCGTTCGCTCGGGTTTGCCACCAGTGGTCGACGAACGATGAGGTCGACCGTGACGTGGCAGCGGGTGCCCTTCTCGCCGCCGGGTACACCCGGGTTGACGTCGTCGAGGATCCCGGCACCTTTGCGGTCCGGGGCGGGGTCATGGACGTGTTCGTGCCGCGCTACCACTTTCCGCTGCGCATCGAGTGGTTTGGGGACGAGATCGAGCGCATGCGGATGTTCGACCCGGACTCGCAGCGGAGCTTGCGTGATGTGGAGTCCGTCACGATCGATCCGGTGCGCGAAACGATCGTCACCCGGACGAGCGACGTCCGGGGCGCGATCCTCGAGATCGCCGACCATGTGACGGCACCGTCGAGCAAGACCCGATTGGTCTGCGACAACGTGGACAAGGGCGTCGACTTCTTCGGCATCGACGCACTCGCTCCGGCCTTCCATGACCGTATGGATCCGCTGTGGACGTACCTGGAGGGCGCCTCCTGGCTCGTTGAGGACCCTGCGGGGTTGGTGGGGGTGGCCGACACGCAGGCCGAAGTGCACTGCGACGCCTACGAACGCGCACGGGCCAACCACAACCTGGCTGCCGAAGTCGACGCGTTCTTCGTTCCGCCCGAGTCGCTGGCGGAGATGCTCGCCGCCCAGCCGGTCGTCACGTCCCGGGTCGAGACCGCCGGCGACGGTTCGGATGACCGGCCCACCATCACCATTGCGTCGGAACGCTCGGCGCGGCTGCGCTTGGAGCTGGAGTCGGCCCGAGGGCGCAAGGACGGCGAAATCCTACGGCCCGTCGTCGACCACATCCGTCGCCACACCCGCGGCCCCGACGACGACACTCCGGGCCCGGCGTGGAAGGTCATCCTCTCGGCTCCGAACCTCACCCACGCCGAACGTCTGACCAGCCTGCTGCGCGGCTACGGGTTGCCGATGGAGCCGCCGCGCGGTCCTGAGGGACACCTCCTGTCGCTCAGCGCGTCCGATCAGTTGCGTTCGACCGTGCAGGTCGTGGCCGGCGAACTCTCCACCGGGTACGAGTCGCCCGAGGAACGCTTCTTGCTGCTGTCCGAAGCGGACATCTTCGGCCGGGTCACGAAGAAGGCACGAACCCGAAAACGAAAGGCCGGTCTGGGCAGTCTCACCCAGCTGCAAGAGGGGGACGTGATCGTGCACATCGTGCACGGTGTCGGCCGCTACACCGGCCTGACCAAGCTGGCGATGGGCGGGGTCCCGGCGGACTTCGTGCTCGTCGAGTACGCCGGGGGGGACAAGCTCTACCTGCCCGTACACCGGCTCAGCGAGATCGATCGCTACGTCAGTGCAGACGCCAAGCCGCCCAAGCTCGACAAGATGGGCGGCACGTCGTTCGCGACGAAGACCGCGAAGGTCAAAGCCGAGGTTCGGCAGATCGCCGAGGAACTGCTGCAGATCTACGCGCAGCGCGAGGCCCTGCAAGGCCACGCGTACCCGGAGATGGCGGAGACGTCCGCATTCGAAGCGACGTTCCCGTTCGAAGAGACCCCCGACCAGCAGGACGCCATCGACGCGGTTCACCGCGACATGACCCGCCCCCAGCCGATGGATCGCTTGGTGTGCGGCGACGTCGGCTTCGGCAAGACCGAGGTCGCGCTGCGGGCTGCATTCCGAGCGGCGATGTCCGGCAAGCAGGTCGGCGTGCTGGCTCCCACGACGGTCCTGGTCCAGCAGCACGCGGGCACGTTCACCGACCGCCTCGAAGCGTTTGGCCTCGAGGTCGCCAAACTCAACCGCCTGACCGACAACAAGTCGCGCAAGGCCACGGTGGCTGGGATCAAGGACGGGTCGATCGACGTCGTGGTGGGAACACATCGGCTCCTGAGCCGTGATGTCCAGTTCAAGGACCTCGGGCTCGTCATCATCGACGAAGAGCAACGCTTCGGCGTCGCCCAGAAAGAACGGTTCAAGAAGCTCAAGACCCAGGTCGACGTGCTCACGCTCAGCGCGACACCCATCCCGCGGACGCTGCACCTGTCCCTGCTGGGCATTCGAGAGATCAGCCTCATCACGACGCCTCCGGTCGACCGCCTTGCGGTCCGTACGTACCTGACCCGGGCTAGCGACACCGTGCTCGAGGAGGGCCTTCGGCGGGAACTGGCTCGCGGCGGGCAGGCGTTCTACGTCGTGCCCAAGATCATGGGCATCGAAGAGCACGCGGAGAGAATCCGCGCTCTGGTCCCCGAGGCGCGGGTGCTCGTGGCCCACGGAAAAATGCCGGCCGAGATGCTGGAGAAGGCGATGGTCTCGTTCGTCGAACACGAGGCCGACGTGTTGGTCTCGACGACGATCATCGAGAGCGGCCTGGACATCCCGCGGGCCAACACCATGTTCATCTCCCGGGCCGACATGTTCGGGCTCTCGCAGCTCTACCAGCTGCGCGGGCGCATTGGCCGGAGCAAGCACCGAGCGCACTGCTACCTGATGGTGGGCTCGCTCGAGAAACTCCCCCCGGAGTCCCGCCGCCGGCTGGAGGCCATCGTGAAGTTCTCCGACCTGGGCAGCGGCTTTCACATCGCCAGTCAGGACCTCGAGATCCGAGGCGCGGGCGAGATCCTGGGCGCACGGCAGTCCGGGCAGATTCAGGCGATCGGCTTCGACGCCTACTCGCGGATCTTGACCGAAGCCGTCGCCGAACTCAAAGGCCAGCCGATCGTCCGCGAGACCGATCCCGAGGTGGCGTTCGATGTGCCCGCCTTCCTACCCGACACCTACGTCGAGGACACGGGGCAACGGCTGGACCTCTACCGCCGCCTCTCGCTTGCCGCCGACATCGATGCGGTCAACGCGGTGATGGAAGAGGTGCGCGACCGGTTTGGCGAGCCGCCCGAAGAAGCGGTGAACCTGGGCTTCGTGATGGGGTGCAAGACCTACGGGCGTCGCCTACATGCCACCGCGATCGAGAAGAAGGGCGCGCGCCTCAGCGTTCGGCTACGCGACGACACGCCGCTGTCCGCAGAGGTTGCCGCCAAGCTCCATCAGCTCACCGACGGCCAGATGCGCATGTCCGGCCCCGACCGGATCATCGCGGCGCTTCCGGATACGCAACGCATGAAGACCCAGCTCGAGGCGGCCCGGGCTGCGCTTGCGGCACTCGTCACGCTGGGTCCGGGTTGAGTTCGGGCTTGTGCTGCGCGCGCTGGGATGGCTGAATCGGGGCGTGCACCGTCTTGTTGCCCTGGCCGTCGTGATGACAGCCCTCGGCTGCGATGTGTCCGAGGGCATTCCCGAAGGCAAGCTCGCCGTGGTGGGTCCGACGGTGCTCGGCCCCGAGGACGTCGCCGCCGCTCGCAGCCAGGTCGGCAAGTATGGACAGCTCCGGTTCTCGGGTCCCGAAGGCGAGGCGACCATGCTCGAGGCACTCATTGCGACCGAGCTCATGGCGCTCGAGGCCGAACAGGCCGGCGCGGGGAGTGACCCGCGGGTGGCGTTTGCGCTGCGCGAGGAGATCGCGACCGTGTACCTGACCACGCTTCTGGAGCGCGCGGTCCCTCGCGACGCGGTGGCCTCCGACACCGCCGCGTTGCGGGCCTACTACGACGCGCACCCGGAGGTGTTCACGATCCCGCAACAGCGCAGTGCGCAAGGCGTCGTGTTCAAGACGTTTGCGGAGGCGGACCAGGCCCTGGCTGCACTGCAGGGCGGGACGAGCGAGCTGACCGACCTCGGGGACGTGTTTGCGACCCCCATGCAAGCTCGAGACGACAGCGAGTATCCGGCGTTTCACCCCTACCTGTTCGAGGAGGGCGTGGAGGTCGGGGATTTCCTCGCGCACCCCGTATTCCTCGGAGAGTCGCTGCTGATCGGTCGGGTGCAGAAGATCGCTCCGGCGCGTTTGCGGCCCTTCGACGACGCGGACGTGCAGGAGCAGCTTGTCGAGGCCGTCATCGCCCCCCGACGTGAAGCTGTCCGGGTGGCGATCATGGAGCGACTCGCGCAGGGGCAGCCACCGCTGTGACCGCTGTGACCCGTCGCCCTGCAACGCCCCTCGGGCCGTGATACCCATCCAGCATGCGCTCTGCCCTCGCGCTCGTGCTCTATTCCACCTTGGCGTCGCTTGCCGTGCCCGCGCACGCATCCGCAGCGCCCGCCCCGGACACCGGTCGGGGACGGATCGAGCTCGACCGTGTCGCCGCGGTCGTGGGCGACGAGGTCATCCTCGCCAGCGAGCTGCAGCGGTCCGCCGCCCGTCATCCGCTCATGCAAGAGGGCATGGCCTCGCTGCCTGCCGGCGCGAGTCCGAAGATGATTCAGCAGAAGTCGCGCGAGATCACGGCCAAGGTGCTCGACGAGCTGATCGACCTCGCCCTGATGCGCGCAGAGGCGGTCAAGTTCGACATCCAGATCTCCGAGGACGAGGTCGACAACGCGGTCGCCGACATCGCCAAGCAGTACCAGCTCACCATGGACGAGCTCCGCAAGCAGGTTGTGGCCAGTCCCGAGTATGGAAGCTGGGCTGACTACCGAGGCGAGGTTCGCGACCAGATCCTCCAATACCGGCTCCCGCAGTACCTCGCGACGTGGTCCGTCAGCGAAGCACAGGTCCGTGAGCACTACCGGAAGATGACCAAGGACGAGTCGGCGAAGGTCGGCGTCCGGCAGCTGGTGTTCAACCCGCCGACCCAGAAATCGGGCGACCGAGACCGCGTCTTCGCCAAGGCGCAGGCTGCCGCGCGAGCGCTTCGCGAAGGCAAGAAGATGGATGAGGTCGCCGAAGGCCTTGAGCAGGAGTCGCCCGAGCGTTCGATCGGGCGCGGGGACGTTGCGCCGGCCATCGAGGACGCGCTGTTCGAGGCGAAGGACACCCAGATCGTGGGGCCGCTTGCGTCCGGGCAGGGCTACGTCGTGTTCCAGGTGCTGCAGCATGTCGAGTCCGCCGCCCTGGACTACGAGAAGGCCAAGGACCGGATCCGGCAGCAGCTCGAGGCCGAGGCATTCATCAAGGCCCAGAACGAGCTACGGACTCAGCTGCGCGCCAAGGCGCACATCGACATTCGCGTGTAGCCCCGAGAACGCGCCACACGCGACAAGCCGCACTCCGCGCACAGGGGGTTGCCGGGCTACGGGACGATGTGCGCCGTACGCTCGACCGGTTTGCGGGCCGTTCACGTCCTGATCACGGGGATTGGGTTGCGGGCACGCTGCTCGGACCCAACATGAAAGGGTGGGGACGGGGTTTCCTCACGTCCTGTTCTCATGTCGTCTCCTTGGAAAACCATCGCCGCACGCAGCGTTGTCGGCGCCGGACTGCTCGCCGCGGCGTTGCTTGGCGTATCCAAGACGGCGGAGGCGGACTTGCCCGGCCTCGACCTGCAGACGCCGCAGTCCTTCACGCCGCTTCGCTACCGGTGGATTCCTCGGGCGGTGGAGTCGACGTCTACGCCCGATGAAGGTGCACTCGCTCGCCGGTTTTCCGGGTTGGCCGTCCATCTCGATCGCGGGGCGTCGGTGGAGCTCGACCCCCTCGTGCAGGCCCAGCTCGACGGCATTGTCGGCCGTGCGTCTCGCAAGGCCAACGTGGCCGTGCACGCTCGAGACCTTCGGACCGGCGCGGTGCTCTACGACCACGGCGGGGACACCCTGCTCAACCCCGCCAGCAACCAGAAGGTGCTCACCGCCGCCGTTGCGCTGGACCTTCTGGGTCCCGAGTACACGTTCGAGACCCAGGTGTTTCGGTCGGGTCGGGACCTGATTCTGCGGGGGGAGGGCGACCCTTCGCTGGGTCGCGATGATCTTCAGGCGATGGCGGTGATCGTCGCCGAGCAGCTCGAGCTTGGCGACGTGGACCGGTTGGTGATCGACGACAGTGCGTTCGCAGAACGCCGCTTCGGTCCCGGATTCAGCGACGAAGGCACGAGTGCCGCGCACGAGGCTCCCAGCGGTGCACTGGCGGTCGACTTCAGTACGATCGAGGTCCGGGTCGCACCCGCCGTGGGCTCGTCGTCTCCCTCGGTGGAGGTCGATGCCGCAGGGGCGCACGTCGAGATTCGCAACGATGCGAGCGTGGGCCGTCGCGGGGTCGTCGTCGTGCGAACCTTCGCCGAGGGCGACAAGACCGTGGTCGCGGTGCAGGGATCGATGAGTCGCAAGGCGCGTACCGTTGTCGTTCGGCGCCGTGTCCTCGACCCGGGGCTGCACGCCGGGACCGTGTTTGCCGCCCGTCTTGCGGAACAGTGGGAAGCTGAGCCGCTGCCCGTGGTCCGCGGAACGCTCGGCCCTCACGCGGAGTCCATCGTGGTCAACGACTCCGCACCCCTGGCCGAGGTCCTCGACCGGGGACTGGCCTACTCCAACAACTTCATCGCCGAGCAAGTGCTGCGCACGATGGCCTGGCGGGTCTTTGACGAGCCTGGGACCTGGGTGGGCGGCACCGAGATCGTTCAGGCGTACTGGGCCGGCTTGGGACGAGACGATGATGTCGTCATCGAGAACGGCTCGGGCCTCACTCGCCGCGGGCGCCTCACGGCGGAGGGACTGGTCGACGTGCTCGTGGCCGCTTCGCACGAGACGCCGGAACTCCTCGACGCGCTTCCGGTGTCCGGCGAGCCAGGGACGCTTCGTGCACGCCTCCGGCGAGCCGATGGCCGGGTCCGAGCCAAGACCGGCACGCTCAACGGCGTCAGCGGTCTGTCCGGTGTTCTGACCGACCCCCAGGGGGAGCCGGCGGTGGCGTTCAGCATCCTCGTCAACGCCAAATCCAAGTCCTTCATGCCCGCCGCATCGCGCCGCAGGGTCGAGGACCAACTGGTGCTCGTGCTGCTTGCCCAGCTCTAGCCGCCCGCTCAAATGCGCGCGGGTGAATCGGCGACGGCTTCGGGTCCGTGGGTGAGCACCCGGTGGATCTTGGAGCGCAGTGCGTTCTCATCGAACGGCTTGGCGAGGTAGGCCACGGCCCCGTTACGCAGGCCCCAGTAGCGGTCGTGGTCGCGGGAGAAGTCGGTGACAAAGACAACGGCGGTCTTCGCCTTCGACTCCACCGCGAGTCGACGCAATAGGGTCAGCCCGCTGAGGCCGTCGAGCATGACCTCGGAGACCAGCAGCTGCGGCTTATGCTCGCTACAGGCGGCGAACGCCGAGGTCCCGGTGCTGACCTGGTGAATCTTGACCTCGATGCCGAGCGAGGCGCTGACCTCGGTCACCAGGGTGACGAGTTGCTCTCGGGTCGCGGTGTCGGGCTCGGCGATGACGACGTGGGTCGAAGCGTTGGCCATGAAACATCCTCGGGAGAGCAGCGGCGGGAGCGGGTTGAGGTCGGGCTAGTTGGGCCCGGTCGTGATCGGTGCACGCCGGCGATGAACCAGCCGCGCGCGATCGAGTCGGTACAAGATGGACGCCACGGCAAAGGTGCCGGTTCGGGTCTTCCGGGCCACGTCCTTGACGCTGTTGCGCCCGTTGAGGTTCTCGAGGATCCCCAGCTCTTCGCGCGCGAAGCCGTTGCGGCCGACGCGTGCGACCTCGGGGTCGTTTCGAACGTAGACCTCGTCCACGTGTGGCATGTGCGGGCCCATCTCCGCGCGGCTCGCCTCGCGGCGCAGGGCCTCGAGCAGGGCGTCGGAGATTCGCAGCTCGGCTCGGCCGGCCGCGGCCTTGGCCAACGGGTGGAGCTCGTCGAGTACGGCAAAGGACGCGCGCCCGGAGGACCAGCCGCTGACATGGCAGACGATCTCGATCGCCTGATTGATGAGCACGCGGGCGAGTTCGCCGCGGCGCAGGTGCCCCTCTTCCAACAACCGCTCCCCCAACAGCTTCCCCTGCGGATTGGGTGACGTCGCGACGCTCTCGAGGGTTTCATCCGAAAGAAAACCGGCCTCGACCACAAAACGACCCAGCCGCAGGTCCTCGTCTTTCGTGCCCGTGATCTCGGCCATGCGGACGCGGCCGCGGTCCAGATGCAGTCGGCATAGGCTCCCGGCGTGCTTGAGTTCGAGAACCCCTCGCGCTGCTTCGTCTTCGAGCATGGCGAGCAGCGACTCGAGCCGAGTGTTGTCGAGATGCGCGGTGAGGGAGACGCCAGGCTCGGGCGTGGGCAGCTGCGAGAGCGCCACGAGCGACGACTGCAGGGCTCGCAGTTGCTCCGCGCTGAGCGCGAGGTCCGGGAGGTGTTGCCGAAGCGTCTCGTCCAGCCGGGTGATCGCATCATCGCCGGTCCGCTGGGCGATCTCGGGGGCCGGGGGTGGGGTGGCCTCGACCGCTTCGCGCAGGGACTTGAGCAGCGCCGGGGTCGTGAACGGCCGCCTCAGAGAAGGCAGACCCTCGGACCCGGGGAACGGGGTGGGGTTGGCACGACTGACCAACAACACGCCGGGAAGCTCGGATGCACCTGGCACTTGGATCAGGGCTTTGAGCACCGAGGCTGAGAGTGCCGGAGAGCTCGCCGTATCCAGCAGCAACACGTCGATCGTGTCGCCGCCGCCGGGGCCGTGCGCCTCGCAGTGTTCGACGGCTTCGGTCTTGTTGCCGGCCGTGTAGACCAAGTAGCCGGCGAGCCGGAGGCCGGCTGTCGCCAACCGAGCTGTGGTGGGGTTCGGGTCGAAGTACAGGACGCCAGGCGCGGTCTTTCCGCTGGCGTCGGTCGATCCCGTGTTTGCCGAGTCCGTCATGTCGGTTCGTTCAGGTGCGAGGCCCGTGAGCGGGCGCGGGGGCGGACGACGGCCGCAAGCATACTCGTTTCGACGTCGTCCGTGGTAGCGTTCGCGCCATGGTGATGGAGTCGCTGCAGCGGCTCGATCCGCCTCGGCGGCTTGGGAAACTGACCTTGCTGGCCCGCCTCGGTGAGGGGGGCATGGCGAGTGTCTACGTGGCCACGGTCGGCGACGGTCCGCTCGCCCGCCTAGCCGCGGTGAAGCTGCTTCGGGCCGGTGTCCCGGACATGGACTACCGGGGGCGGTTCGAGGATGAGGCGAAGGTCGTGGTGCGCCTTCACCACAACAACATCGTGGACGTTCGCGAGGCCGGCGACGTCGATGACCAGCTCTACATCTTGATGGAGCTGATCGAAGGCCGCGATCTCGCCGATGTTTGGGACCGCTGCGCCGAGCGGGGGAAGGCGTTCCCGATTCCGATCGCCGTGCACATGCTGCGCGAGATCCTCCGGGGCCTGCACTACGCGCACACGTTCCCGGGGCTCGCGCTCGTCCACCGCGACATCTCCCCGTCGAACATTTTGGTCGATTGGGCGGGCGCCGTCCGCCTGGCGGACTTCGGCCTCGCGACGTCGGCGATGAAAGCATCGATGACGGTTCCGGGCGTCGTGTTCGGCAAGGTCGGCTACATGGCGCCGGAGCAGGCGCTCAGCGAAGAACTCGACGGGCGGGCGGATGTCTACAGCTGCGGCGTCGTGCTTTGGGAGCTGATCACCGGACGCCCTCTGCGGGGCGCTGGCATCGACACCCAGGCCGTCGCGGATTGGAAAGCCGCCCGCCCCAGTGCGCTCTCCAAGCGGGTCGATGGTGACCTGGACTCCATCGTGCACCGCGCGCTCAGCAACGACCGCAACGGCCGCTACGAGACGGCCCAGGCGTTCTTACAGGAGCTGACCCAATGGTTGGCGGCCAACGCCCCGGACACCACGCAGGAGACGGTCGCGGCGTTCATGCTGGGGCTGTTCGGCGAGGCCCGGGAGAAGGACCACGCGGCCTACACCGCCTTGCTCGAGCACGCACCGCGAACGGCGGAGTTCCGCCGCGGCACCCGGGCTACGCGAGACCTGGTGCCGCCGACGTATGCCGAGAAAATTCCACCCGGGACCGAGCTCGCCGAGCGCTACCGGGTCGAGCGCACGCTGGGTCGGGGCGGGATGGGGGTGGTCTATCTCGCGGAACACATCGGGGTTGGGCGACAAGTTGCGGTCAAGGTCCTGACGCACGACTGGAGTCGGCACGAGGTCGTGGCTCAGCGTTTCAAAGAAGAAGCGCGCGCGGCCAATGCTGCCAACCACCCCAACATCGTCGAGGTCTACGACGCGGGCCGGCTCGATGACGGCCGCCTGTACATGGCGATGGAATATCTGACCGGTCGCTCGCTGTACGAGGAGATCTGCGAGGTCGGCCCGCTGTCACCCCTTCGCACCTGCGAGGTCATGGGGGCCGTTGCCGACGCCATCGGGGCCGCACACCACGTGGGCATCGTGCACCGCGACCTCAAGCCGGACAACGTGATGTTGGTTCCCGAGGATGATGGGCACCGCGTCAAGGTCTTGGACTTCGGCATCTCGGCGAGTGCGGTTCGCAGTGCGGAAGAGCAGCGGCTGACCCGTCCGGGGCACTGCGTGGGTACGCCTGAGTACATGGCGCCCGAGCAGGCCAAGGGCCACGACCCCACGCCTCGCTTCGACGTGTACGCGCTCGGCGTGATGATCTACGAGGCGTTGTGTGGCGACCCGCCGTTCATCTCGGAGAACATGGTCGAGGTGCTGACGCGCAAAGCGACCGAGCCCCCGCCGCCGCTGGCAGAGCGCGTGGAGGGATTGCCGGCTGCGCTCGTACAGCTGTGTCACGCGTGCATCGAGGTCGATCCGCAGCGGCGACCCAAGAGCGCTGACGATGTGGCCCAAGCGCTCAAGAGCATCGGCGCGTCGCTACGCAGCGGAGCGTCGTTGCCCACGGCCACCACGACCGAAGTCGACATGGTCGTGCGGCCGTCCAAGCCGTCGGTCTCGGCCTCCGTGCCAGCCGCCCGGAGGCGCCGCCTTTGGGTCGCTGCCGCGGCCATGCTCGCCGTCGTTGGGGTGGGCCTCAGCGCCTGGCAGCTGTCGGTCGCCCGGGCGAGGAGCGACGAGCTCGTCGCGGCGGCATCGTCCAGTCCCGAGGCGGCACCCGCTTGGGCGGCGGAGTCGCGAGGCTCGACCGCCGATGAAGCCGCGCCCGGAGATCCGCCCAGCGAGGCTGCGTCGAAGCCGGAACCTGTGCCAGATCCAGAGCCAGAGCCAGAGCCAGAGCCAGAGCCAGAGCCAGAGCCGGAGCCGGAGCCGGAGCCGGAGCCGGAGCTACAGCCGGGTGCCGAGCCCAAAACCTCACCGCGAAAGATCGCCCCGGCGCAAACGCGTGCGTGCATCGAGGCAAGAGCGGAAGCGCTGAGCGCCGCGAAACGGGCGGACCATCGCACCGCCTACAAGCAATCGAAGTCCAAGCGATGCTGGAAGGGACACCAGCGAGACCGGACGCGGGTGTTCGTCCAGGCGGCGTTTCAGCTTGGCAAGTACGCCGAGTGTGTGAAGGCCGGTGAGCGCTCCAAAGACCCGAATGTGAAACGGACCGTCGCGACATGTCGACTCAAGTAGCCGCCCTTCTGCTGGCATCACTCACCGCCGGCGCTCCGGCTCGAGCCTCTCTGGACGTCGACGCGAGCGCGCTTGGGGACGCGGGGCCTGCCGTCGGGGAGCGGCTGACCACCCGAGGCGAACGCGTCCTGCGCGATGCCGACGTCCTCCCGGGGAATGACCCCAGCGACGCACTCATCTCGATCCGACTCGACACGTTGCCCGATGCCGTCGGCTATCGGTATGCGTACACCGTGACGCGCAATGGTGAGTTGGTCGAGGGGACCCGCGGCGCGGCGGAGTGTCGCCTCTGCAGTGAAGCCGAACTCACCGACCAGCTCGACGTCGCCATCACTCGTTTGGCGGCCCGGCTTCAGCCTGCGGAGGCGCCGGAGCCGGTTGAACTCGCGGTCGTTCCTGCCCCGGTCGCGGAGGCCACGCCCGGGACCTCTGAGCCGGGCTGGACCGTCGGCCCGATGGGCGGCACCGGCATCGTTCTGACGGGCGTCGGCGGTCTGGCGCTCGGATTGGGAGCCGGCCTCGCCATCGCGGAGCCGGTTTTGCTCGAAGGAAACGCTGAGCGCAGTGGGACCGTGTCGGTCGCTGGACTTGCGGTGGCGGTGGCCGGGGTCGCGCTGGCTTCCACCGGAGTCGCGCTCATGCTCGTCGAGCGTGCTCGGAGCCGCCGTCGAAACCACGCCCGCTGGCAAGGCGCGACGCTGCGATTCTAGGGACCCCGTTCGCTCGGGCGGTTTGTCGCGCGCTCAGCCAACGCAGTGCTGGACGAAAGCGCTGAAGATGGGCCCACCATCGGCCCAGCCTTGGGCGTCTGGATCCGAGGCGACTCGGTCCGCTTCGAGCCACTCCGGGTGCCACTGCACGCCGACGACGAACCGACTGTCATCGATGAGCTCCACGGCCTCGAGCACACCGTCCGGTGCGACCGCTGTGACCGCGAATCCTTTGGGCGGCTTCTTGATCGATTGGTGGTGGATGCTGTTGACCCCGAGCGTCGTCACGCCGCCGTAGGCCGCGGAGACCCAGCTTCCCTCGGTCACGGAGACGTCATGGCCGAGCTGGTCGTAGCGGTGCCAGTCACGGTGGACCAACGTGCCCTCGATCTGCGTGTTGATGTCTTGCCACAGCGTGCCCTCGAACGCGGCGGTGATGACCTGGAGGCCGCGGCAAATGCCCAGCACCGGAGTGCCGACCGCCTCGGCCCGGCGGATCAGGTCGATCTCGTACGCATCGCGAATCGCATCGCCCGACCACTCGGGCTGCATGGCGGTCTCGCCATAGCTGGTGGGGGAGACATCGGCGCCGCCGGTCAGAAGCAGGCCGTCGAGGTCGGACGCTTGGGCTTCGATCGCGGCCGGGTCGTCCAGCTCGACCAGAATCACAGGATGTCCTCCCGCGCGCCATACCGCTTTGGCCATCCGGGCTTCGACATACTGGAGGGCTTTGCCGCGAAACAGTGCACGGTCCGGGTCCTCGTGCATGAAGTTGCAGGAGACGCCGATTCGGGGACGAGGCTTCATGGGCACAGGACGAACAGCGGGATTTCGATTTCGGGTTGGGACATGCCGCCGTGGCTCCCAGGCATGACCATGGGCTCGAGGCCCGGCGGGGTGTGAATCAGCGAATACCCGTCCTTGCACAGCAGGACGTAGTCGCCCAGGCGACGGCGAAGCTCGGGGTGGGGCCTCCCCGGCCCGAACGCGCCGGAGTCGAGCAGGAAGTCGCCGGGGATGCACGTACACGCATCGCCCAGTTCACGTTCCACGAGCTCCAAGAAGCGCTCCTCGTACCGTGGGCGGACGAAGCAGTTGAGCTGCCGTTGGTCGCCACCGGGCGCGGAGGCGAGGCAGTCCATGAACCCCTCAACCGTGGAGACATCGATGCATCGCTCGGCGTCGACATCCACCAGCCCGTGGTCCGCCAGGATGCAGATCGCGACGCTCTGGCCCGCGAGGCGGGATTCGAGGTCAGCCAACGCACCATCGAGCTCCTCGAAGTGACTGGCCACCTCGTCATGCCCGATGCCGTGTTCGTGGCAGAGCCCGTCGTATCGGGGCCAATACACATAGCCGAAGCGCTTTTCTCCGGGTTGCTCCGTCGCGAATGCCTCGACGGTGTCGACCATGCCCGGCAAGTCCAGGTAGGAACGCCGGTCGGACCAGCGGGTGCCCACCTGTCCGAACGGGACCTCCGGAATGTCCCCGTAGGACAGGAGACCGCGGTGAACCTGCATCGTCTCTACGTGCGAAGGGACTTGGTAGTAGGAGCGAAGATCGAATCCGTCTGGGAGCAGGGGCGAGCCGATCCGGCTCGTGGTGCGCAGGACGGTTGAGAGCACGCCGAGATCCGGAAGGTGCAGGTACCAACTCAGGATCGCGTGCTCGGTCGGGCTGCAGCCGGTGTCGAAAGTCGTCACCGCGGCGGCCGTCGTCGCCGGGAACACGGTCGTCAGCCGGGTGTGGGGGTGGCGAGCGAAGAATCGCTGGCCGAGTCCGTTTTCGAGGTGACGCTGCAGCTGGTGCAGGCCCAATCCGTCGAGCACCATGTACAGCAGCGTGTCGACCTCGCGCAGCGGTGCCGGGTCCAGACCCTTCAGTGGCACGTGCGGAGATGTCCCGCCGCGCGCACCGATGAGCGTGGCCATGAGGTTGACCGTGGAGCCGCCGTCGTAGTCGGGAAGAAGGTTTCCCGACAGCGGCCCATGCTCGACCCGAGGCATCCCGAAGATCGTGGGGTACACGGGCCCGTTTCGCCAACCGTATCCACTCGCGAGGGGCTCGAGACTCTGGGGGCGTCCTTCAAGCGGCTGAAAATACAAGGGTTTGTGGCGCGCTGGCGGCGGTCATGAGAGCGCGGCCCGAACGAATGCCGCCGGGCTCGCGGCAGCCCCCGTGAGGCGAGAAAGCACGCCGACGGGATCGCGCCGCCCCTGAGGCGTCCACAACGTGCTCGCCAACCCTGAGAGTGTGCTCGCAAGGTTGGTGGGGCAGTGGGCCCAACGATGCTCGGCAAGCGCATCGCCCAAGGGATAGGTCGCATACCGGGCGGCGTACCCATGCGGATGCGCGAACAGGTGCATGTGCGTGGCGACGGTCGCATCACGCGGGTCGCGGGGGACGCCTTCGACGTGTTCGTAGACGCGACGGGCCCACGGAAGGGGGGAGCCATCCGTGTCGGGGTTGAAGTCCGCGTGCAGTGCTCGATCGGCGCAGGCGAGGGCGAGCTGTCGCAGTGCCGGGCGACCCCGCCGGGCGTCTCTGATCTCGGACAGCGTCGCCTGATCGGCCTCCCGACCCGCAAGCTCCATCAGCGTCGGTGCATGCCAGGCGAACGGCTCGAGTAGGGTCGAAGAGAACTCGAGGGCGTTGGGTGCGATGCGAAGGGCGGTGGGCGAGACGAGGGCGTCGGCGGCGTGTCCAACTTCATGCAGCAGGGTGCGGAGGCCGTCCAGGCCGATGTCGGCTGGAAGCGAGGCGCAGATCGTGACCGGCTCCTCGGGCATCGGCGGGACGTGCGTCCATGCTCCGCTGCGCTTGCCAGGCCGGGGTTCGACGTCGAACTGCAGCTGTGCGCCGGGAACGAGCCGTTGCAGCATGGCTTGCAGAGCGTCGGTTACAGCGTCACGCGCGAGGAGGACCCCGCCGGTGTCGGGCGGGGTCGCGTAGCGGTTCCAGGCCTCGACCGATGGCTGTGTCTTGGCGCGAGCTCGGGCGGCGCCAGCCATCGCATCGAGCCAGCCTGCTGTGCTGCCAGGGCTGGCCGCATCACGGTCGACCCATGCCGCGTAGTCGGAGAATCCGAGCAAGCGAGCCCGGTCTCGTCTCAGTCGCAGGATCTCCGCCGGCAGGTGAGCGGCCGCCGATGCGTGGTTGTGAAACGCGGCCCATGTTTGCTCGCGTTGTTTCGCACAGGTTTGCGCTCGCAGTCGCGCCCGAACCACGGCAGCACTCGGTCCGCTCGCCGCGTGGTCACAGAACGCCTGCGTCGCTCGCCCCAGCGCGAGGTCCAGGGTGTGTAGACGCCCGCGTTGCAGGGCGTCGAGTCGAGCACCGGAATCCTCGAAGTCGCGGCACAGCTGCAGCCACTGCGGTCCCCCGGGCGAAGCGCGCTCCAGCGTACGAAGCAGCGCGGGGTCGGCCAGCGTTTCGCCGAGAGCCTCGTCGACGGTCGTTCGCGCATCGCGAACGGTGGTCGACAGCGCGGCCGTTCCTCGGACCGACGCTTCGTGTTCGGCGGCGGCAAGCGGCGCAAAAAGTCGGGCGCGGGCGTCGGCAAAGCCCGCCGCAAACCCCTGAGGGGCCCGGGCGAGCATCACGATCTCCTGCTCGAACTGTGCCTGCGCCGCCTGAATATCGGCGGGCAATCGCTGCGCGAGGTCGCTCAGGCCTTGGGCCCTGTCATCTCGCGGGGCACGACCCACTGGTCGAACTGCTCGGCGCTCAGCAGTCCAAGCTCCAGCGCCGCTTCCTTGAGCGTCGTTCCGTCGACGTAGGCCTTCTTCGCGATCTTCGCCGACTTGTCGTACCCGATGTGCGGGTTGAGGGCCGTGACGAGCATCAGACTCTTCTTCAGGTTCTCCTCGATGCGCTCGAGGTTGGGCTCGATGCCCTCGGCGCAGAACCGGCGGAAGTTGTGGCACGCGTCGCCGAGCAGCAGAGCGCTGTGCAGCACGTTGTGGATCATCAGCGGCTTGAAGACGTTGAGCTCGAAGTTGCCGCTCATGCCGCCGATGTTGACCGCGACGTCGTTGCCCATGACTTGGGCGCACACCATGGTCATCGCCTCGCATTGGGTCGGGTTGACCTTGCCCGGCATGATCGACGAGCCCGGCTCGTTCGCGGGGATGATGATCTCCCCGATGCCGCACCGCGGACCGGAGGCCAGCCAGCGCACGTCGTTGGCGATCTTGTTGAGTGCCGCCGCGAGCAGCTTGTAGGTGCCGTGCAGCCGCACGAGCGCGTCATGGGCTGCCAGTGCTGCGAACTTGTTGGGCGCGGTCACGAAGGGCAGGGCGGTGAGCGTCGCGATGTGCTGCGCCGATGTGACCGCGTAGTCCTTGTGGGTGTTGAGCCCGGTGCCCACGGCGGTGCCGCCGAGCGCCAGCTCGTAGACGTCGGCCAGCGCACCGTCGACGGCACGCATCCCGTGGTCGAGCTGATCGACCCAGCCCGAGATTTCTTGTCCCAAGGTGATAGGCGTCGCGTCCTGGAGGTGCGTTCGCCCGGTCTTGGTGATGTCGGCGAAGTCGGTCGCCTTCTGGGCCAGCGTGTCCCGAAGCGCTTTGACGTGCGGTTGCACGTGGTGAACCGTCTGCCACGCCGCGGCGATGTGCATGGCGGTGGGGAAGGTGTCGTTGCTGGACTGACCGCGGTTGACGTGGTCGTTGGGGTGCACGGGGCTCTTGCTTCCCATCTCGCCGCCGGACAGCTCGATCGCCCGGTTTGAGATCACCTCATTGGAGTTCATGTTCGTCTGGGTACCGCTTCCGGTCTGCCACACGCGCAGCGGGAAGTGCTCGTCGAGCTTGCCCTCGATCACTTCGTCGGCGGCCTTGACGATCAGCTCAACCAGGTTGGCCTCCAGCGTGCCCAACTCGCCGTTGGTCATGGCGGCTGCCTTCTTGAGGATGCCCAACGCCCGGATCATCGGACGCGGGAAGGTGTCGTTTCCGATGTCGAAGTGGTGGAGCGAGCGCTCGGTCTGTGCGCCCCAGTAGCGGTCGCTGCGGACCTCGATGGGGCCCATGCTGTCGGTCTCGGTACGGGTCTTGATCGTCATGGCGTTGCCTTCGGGACGGCCGGGACATTAACACGGTCCGTCAGGCGGCGTCCGCGGGCTGGTAGAGTCGCGCCGCATGGACGAGGCTCCCCAGCCGCCCCGATCGAAGCTTCGGGCGCTCGCGGCCAGGATGGAGATGTTTCTCGAGCAGTTCGGGGTTCGTCTCGTGCTCTCCATCGCCATCATTGCCAGCTTGATCCCGTCCCAGCAGGCGGACGAGTACGACCTGTGGTTCTTGGCGTTGTTTGCGACCGAGGTGGGGCTGCGGGTGTTCACGGTCATCGTCAACCCGCACCAGGCGGAGCCGGTCGACCGTTTGGGGGCGGCCAACGAAGACGGGGTCGATGCGCCGTATCACGGGGCGAGGCGTCGCTGGGCTGCGATCGCGCTCCTGGTCATCGACACCGTGGCACTGATCTCGTTCCTACCGCTGCCGGTGGGTACGGCGGGCGCACGGTGGCTCCGGGTGTTTCGCCTGACCCGAATGCTGCTGCTGTTCGGCTACTGGGCGCCGCTGGTCCGCGACCTGGTCGGCATCCTCGCGCGTCGTGAGCGGGCGCGGCAGCTGGTCCTGATGGGCTTCGTCGTCGGCGTGCTCTCGTTCGCGGGCGCGGTGCTGCTGTACTACCTCAGCGACTCGCCAGTGGACGTCAACGGGGACGACATGGTGACGGACGCCGACAGGACGTTCTCGGCGCTGCTGTGGTGGTCGTTCCGCCAGGTGCAGGACCCCGGCAACATGATGGCCGACCCCAAGGCGCTGCCCGTCGTCCTGGTCAGCCTGCTCCTGACGGTGTTCGGCTTGTTCTTGGTGTCGTTCCTCATCGGGCTGGGCACGGACGTCGTCCACGAGCTGATCGAGCTGACGAGGCTGCGCCCACCGGGACTGCGCGGCCACACGGTGGTCGTCAACATTCGGCCCTCAACCCGTCGGCTCCTCCACGAGCTGATGCGGTACTATCGAAAGCTCGTCCCCTCTGAGGCGCCGCTGCTCTCGGCGCAATGGTTCACGGATCTGCGTCGCCGCGGGGTCGTGGGCACTCGGTACCTGCTCGTTGGCAACCAGGACGACCCGCCCGATTTCGTCCGGCAGCCCGAACTGTCGAGCATCGTCTATCGGCAGCGGCCCGAGGACGAAGAAGAGCTGATCGTTCGCGCGGACCTGTTGCTCGCGAAGCGGATCGTGCTGCTCGCGGATCAGGATGACGTCAACGCCGACGCCGAGACGATTCGAACCATGGTGACGTTGGTCGAGCACGTGCGAGAGCGCGAGCGGGCGCACCGAACCATGCAGCGGCAGCGGGTGCTGATCGCCGAGGTGCTCGATGAGAGCAACGTGCCCGCCGCTCAGTCTGCGCTTGCCACTGGCTCGTGGAGCTTTCGGGGATTCGTCGTCCCCACCGAGAAGCTGCTCGCGTTGTTCATCGCGTCGGTGGTCCGCAGGCCAGGCCTCGGGGAGCTGCTCGAGGAACTGCTGACCAGTCGCGGCCACGAGATCTACACGTGCTTCTTCGATTCCCGGGGACTGAGTTTCTCTCTGCCGGACCCTCCCGATCTCGGTTCGTCGGCTCGTGGCGCGATGGACACCCTCTTGGAGCGAGGCTTGGCACGGACCAAAGATGGCGGCCGTGTGATCCCGCTGGGGCTGTTGATCGAGCGTTCGGGTCGAGCTGGAGAGCGGGACTTCGACGTGACGATCAACCCTCCCGATGACGAGACGCTGCCGCGGGTACGGGGGTTCGTCGCCATCGCCGACCGGTTCGCCTCGATCTGGTCGATCGCCTCCGACCTGCCTCTGGAGCCCGGGGCGGCCATGACGCTGGCCTCTGCCCCGCAAGACGTCGTCCTCCCGACACTGACGCGGACCCACCGTCGCAAGACGACGCGCATCCTGGTCTGCGGCTTTCGGCCGGGCTCGATCTACATGCTCGAGGAGTTGTTCCGCAGTGACCCCGGCGGTGAGGTGTTGGTGTTGGTCGAGAACGCCGAGGCCCGAACGGAGGCGTTGGCGGCTTTGGACGCCCACAGCGAGCTGGTCAAGCGGGGGCTGATGCACGGCCGGCACGGCGTGTTCGAACGGCAGGTGGATGGAATGATCGCCGTCTCGCTCGCTCGGGACTCCGGCAGTGGCGTTAGTGCCATGCATCTGTGTGTGGCCGACGCGATGGCATCACGAAACCTTGTCGACTTGCCGGCGGAGTTTGGTCATGTCGCCGACCTCGATGCGATCATCTTCGTCGCCTCTGACACGCAGAGCGCCGACAAACGCACCGCAACCACCCTCCTCAAGCTCGAGCAGCTCCTCGACATGCGGGCCCCTCAGCAGACTCGGCGTCCGCGTGTCGTTGCTGAGGTCGTCGACGGACGCCTTGCGACTCGCCTCGAGCAGCGATATCGCAAGCTGGGCATCGACGATGTCCGGGTGTTCTCGACGCAGGAGTTGCGGGCGTACTTCCTGTTTCAGGCCGTCGTCGTGCCGGGCTTCGATACGGTGTACGCCGAGCTGCTCGGTTCCTGGGGCCAGTCCTTTGTGCATCGCCACGTCGTCCCGGGGCCCCAAGAGTCCTCCGGCCGATGCACCTTCGCCGCACTCGCGGTCAAGCTCAGGAGCCAAGGGGACGTCCTCATCGCGGTCGAACTCGCCGGGCCATCGGGCCGAAGCACACTCTGCGTCGCGCCCTGCGGCGATGCCCCGGGGACCGAGTTCTCGCTGAGCGAGCTCCGCGGCGTCTGGGTGATCGCACCCGATCATCAGGATCGGACGGCGTAGGAGCACAGCCTGTCCCCGACCGTGTGATCTCGTTGGCGCGGCGGCGGGTTTCTGCGATCCTACGGGTGTATGCGACTTGGATTGCGGACCGCGCTGCTGCTGACGACCGGCAGCGCCCTGGCTGGATGCCTCACGAGCAACCCCAACCTCGAACCAAACGAGAGCTCCGCCGAGGACGGGAGCACGGCCGCCACCGACCCGACCGAGGGTCCCACGAGCGGTCCGAGCACCACCCCGACGACGGGCCCGACCACGGGCGTTCCGACGACGGATGGTCCCACCACGGTCGACCCGGACACGACGGATACAGAGACGACCGATCCTTCGGACACCGACGAGACCACGGGGCCTGCGTCGTGTGGCGGTGGGAATGTGTGCGTGGCAGAGGCGCCTGCGGGCTGGGCTGGGCCTGTTGTTTGGGCGGAGACGCCGATAGCGGACGAAGCACCTGAGTGTCCCGCGGCGTACCCGGAGCTGGCGTTCGAGGCGTTTGACGACCTTCAGGCAGCGCCTGCGGTGTGCGACTGCGAGTGCGGGACCGCGGGCGGGGCGAGTTGCGCCACGATCACGCTCGAGTACCACAACACAGACAGCGCCTGTATTTCGCCGGATGACACGTACACGATCAACCCGAGCGGGTCGTGTACGTCGGGACCGAGCGAGGGCTCCGGTCGGTACTGGGAGGTGGCCGATCCGGGCGTCAGCGGCGGGAGCTGTACGCCGAGCGCCTCTGTGGAGATCGCAGATGTGGCTTGGAACTCCCAGAGCACGGTTTGTGGCGGAGCTACATTGGACTCTGGCAGCTGCATTGCGGATCAGCTGTGCGTATCCCAGCCGGCGGCCGACTTCGAGAGCCGGCTGTGCGTCTGGCAGGTCGGGGACCTCGAGTGTCCGGCGGGATCGTACTCAGACCGGTTCACGCGTCATGCTTCGTTCGAAGACGACCGGAATTGTTCAACATGTACGTGCGGCGATCCCGAAGGCGAATGCTCCGGCACGGTTCAGCTGTACGGGCAGTCCAACTGTACGCCACTTGGCGGCGCGGGCATCTCCGCTACGGTCGACATCGGCGGGGACTGTGAGCGGGGGGTAACGACTTCCTCCCATATCGTCGAATCGGCCCGGGCAGGTTCGCTCACCGTCAGCAACGTCGCCTGCGAGCCGTCCGTGGGCACCGCGATCGGCGAGGCCGAGCCTGACGATCCGTACACGCTCTGCTGCCTGACGGTCGAGTAGTCCTGCTCGCGTCCGTAACGAGACTTGCCTTCCCCCGTAGTGCAACAGGCGCTGCCTCGATACGATGGCGGGGTCGACAGGCGCATGGCTCAGGGTGAAGACAATGATGGTGCGGCGGGTGGGTCCCGCCGTGGGTTCTTGACGATCGGGTTCTCGGCGGTGAGCGTCGGCCTTGCGGGGGCGGCGCTTGGCCCTGCGGTGGCGATGCTGACTCACCCGCTGGGCAACGCGACGACCAGCGGCGCGGACGTGTTTGTGCCCGTGGGTGGCCGAACGGGGTTCGGTGAAGACCCGGTCAAGGTCGACATCTACGCCGACCGGATCGATGCCTGGAACCGCGTCGTGCAAGTGAAAGTGGGCTCGGCGTGGGTCCGCGAGCAGGGCGACGAACTCGTGGCGTTCTCGACCGTGTGTCCGCACCTGGGATGCGGCATCGACTACGTGCCGGAGGAGAAAAAGTTCCTCTGCGCGTGCCACAACTCCTGGTTCACGATCGAAGGTGGCGTCGAAGTGGGACCCTCGCCGCGGGCGATGGACACGCTGGAGACCAAGGTTGATGAGAGCCTGGTCCAGATTCGTTACCAGCGATTCAAGCAGGGCATCGAAGGCAAGGAGCCGATCGTATGAGCATGCTCGACAACCTCGTCGACGCGGTCGAAGATCGCCTGGGCCTCATCTCCAGCTGGGAGATGTATCGGGACCGGCTCGTGCACGGCGGCGTCCGCCTTCGCCACATCTTCCCGGCGATCATCACGTACTTGTTCGTGCAGCAGGCGGTGCTCGGCACGGTGCTCGCGACCTACTACAGCCCGTCGGCGACGGATGCGTGGGCCTCGACCGCGTACATTCAAGACCAGGTCACCATGGGCTGGTTCGTTCGCGGGCTCCACTATCACGGCACCTCGGTGTTCATCGTGGTGATCGGTCTGTGGCTGGTGCAGATGGTGTTGCACCGCGTCTATCAAGCGCCGCGCGAGGTCACCTGGTGGGCCGGCATCGGCATGCTCGGCGTGGGGCTTGGACTCGGCCTGACCGGCAACCCACTCCCGTGGGACCAAGCTGGCTACTGGGGCATCCTCGTCGAGCTTTCGATCGCGGAGCAGACCCCCGGCGGCGACATCATTCGAACGCTGGTTCAAGGTGGCTCGGACGCGGGCAACCTCAGCATCCTGCGCCTGTACGCGCTGCACGTGTTTGTGCTGCCCCTCGCCTTCGCGGGATTGATGTGGCTCGTCAGTCGGCAGCGTGCGCAACATGGCCTGCCCGCACCCGAGCGGATGTCGGACGCCGAGGCGCACAAGACCACGCAGCGATACTTTCCGGCGCAGGCGTTCCTCGACGTGCTCGCGATGGCGGCCGTTGGAGGCCTGATCGTCGCGCTGACGATCAGCACGCACGGTGCGGAGTTGCTGGGTCCAGCCGATCCCACAGAGAACTTCCAGGCTCGGCCGGAGTGGTACTTTCTGTTCCTTTACAAGCTGCGGATGTTCTTCGAGGGTCCGATGGAGCCGGTCGCGACGATGGTCATCCCCGGTGCCGCAGTCACGTTCTTGGTCGTTGCGCCGTTCGTCGACAAGGTTGCCGGCAAGGCAGGACGCATTTTGGTGCTGGGCGGCATGGGCTTGCTCATGACCGGGACCATCGGCCTCACGGCGTACGGCCTCCAGTCGGACGCCGCGGACGAGGAATTCCAGAAGTCCGTCGCGGCGGCGGAGAAGTCGGCACAAGAGGCGCGGGCCTACGCCAAGATGGGCGTGGTGCCACTGGGCGGTCCCGCGGTGTTCTTCAACGACCCCGAGTACCGCACCAAGATGCTCTACAAGGAGCACTGCCAGGGCTGTCATGCGCTCGGCGGATTCGGTGGCGATGAGGCCCCCTCGCTGGAGGACTATTCGTCCCGAGCCTGGGTCTCGGCGCTGGTTCGCAACGCTGCGGACCCGCACTTCTTCGGCAACACGAAGATGAGCGACGAGATGGAGGCCTACCCCGAGGAAGACCTTCCCGCCGAACAGTTCGAGCCGCTGATCGAGTACCTGATGCAGCTGCAGGGCGACCAGGTCGTCGACGAGGCGTTGGCTGCGAAGGGAGCTGAGCTGTGGGAGGACGAACTCGAGTGCAATGCGTGCCACGAGGTCGAGCCCGGCGAAGAGGGCGATGGTCCCAACCTGGACAGCCACGGATCCCAGGCTTGGGTTGCCCGTGTGATTCGAGACAGCGCCCAGGGCGATTTGTTCGGCGAGTACGCCGCGATGCCGAAGTTCGCGGACAAGCTCTCCGAGGAAGACATCGACGCGCTCGCTGCGTTTGTGGTCAAGCAACGCGGCCAGGAGCCGGTCGAGACGACACCCGCGGCCCAGGCCGAACCGACCGAGGTCAGCCCTGAGCCCAGTCCCGAGCCTGAGCCTGCGGAAGGGGAGCCCGTCGCTGACGCGGAGGGCGATGCGGAGCCTGCTCCAGAGGCGGAGGACCCCGCGCCGGAGGCGGAACCCACTGCGGCGGCGGATGCGGTTGAACCCGCGGTGGAGGCTGAGGCGGTGCCTGCAGCGGCCGCGGATCCCGAGCCCGACCCGGCGCCGAAGAAGAAAGCGAAGCCGAAAGCGAAACCGAAGCCGAAGCAGCCCTCAGCGGACAAGGCGAACGGCCGCAAGCTCTACACGTCCAAGTGCAAGTCGTGCCACGGCATGGACGGCAAGGGGCAGACCAAGTTCGGCAAGAAGCTCGAGCTGGCTTCGATCACCCCGATGGGCCTCTCGAAGATCAAGAAAGCCGTGGTCAAAGGGGTGCCGGGCACGAAGATGAAGTCGTACAGCAAGAAGTTCACCGCTCAAGAAATCAACGACGTGTCTGCCTTTGCGAAGTCGTTGTAGTCGTAGCGAGAACTCGCACACCCACGGGGACCTGCGCTCCCTGGGTGTTCTGCGGTTGCGCTCCGCGAAAAATCAGGCAATTTTCGGGCGTGTCGCAGTCCCGATCCTCCTCGCGCTGGGCGGCTGGCGCCGCTTTCACCCTGTGCGTGATCGCAGCGACCGGGGCGACCTGCGGCGGGACTTCCACCAAGCCTGGCACCACGGCAGAGCAGTCCTCGGCCGACGGTGCTCAGAGCCCAAGCTCGGACGAGGGGCGTGCCGAGTTCCATCTGTACTCCTTCGCCCGCGTGGCCGGCACGATCGCGCCGTGCGGTTGCACGACCGAGCCGCTGGGCGGGTTGCAGTACGCGTTCGGCTACATCGAGGCCGGCAGCTCCGAGAAGAACCGCCTCGTGCTGGAGCCGGGCTCGTTCTTGTTCCCCGAGAAGGACGGCCCGTACTGGCCCGAGGATGAGGCCGCCTGGGAGCAGGCCCGGGACCGGGCGAAGCTCCTGCACAACCGCTTCTCTGCGTTGGGCGGAGCGTTGGTCAGCGGCATCGGGCCGACCGATGTCGTCTCCCCGGACGGCGTGGCACCGCTGTCGACGTTTGGCATGCCGCGGGTCGCGGCCAACGTCACGCTTCCAGCTCCGGCCAAGGCCGTCGCCCTGCCTCCGCACCGGATCGTCGAGCTCACCGACCACGGCGTGACGTGGAAGGTCGGCATCACGGCCGTTGTCGATCCTGCGCTGCCGGGCGCCGATGATCTGGGAGTCGTCGCAGACCCGGTCGCGGCCGCGGCAGGTGCGACCGCTGCCATGCGCAAAGCCGGGGCGCAGTTCACCGTGGTCCTCGCCCAAGGCGAGCGAGCGTTCGGCGAGTCGCTGGTCGCCGACGGAACGGACCTGGTCGTGGTCGCCATCCCGCATGGTGCCGAGCGTGAGCGTGTCGGCGCGCCGGCTTCGAAGATCGGCAACACCTACCTGCTCGAGCCGGGCACCCAGCTTCAGACCGTGACCGAGCTGGTCGTGTCGGTTGACGCGAAGGCGGGCTCCGTGCCGACGGTCAGCGCGTGGGACGTCGTGCCGCCGACGTCTGTGCTCACGGCCGAGATTGCCCGGGTGGGGGAGCGCATCACCAAGTTCAAGGCCGACCCCGACGCGGACGCGGGCTTCATCGCAAACCTCGAGGCGGAGAAGGCCCGGCTGCAGGCGCAGCTCGGTGGCACCGCGGAAGGTCCGGCGCAGGGGGTCTTTGAGCAGGTCAAGGTCACGTGCAAGCTGCCCGTGGACGATGTCGCGAAGAAGGCACTTGGGGCCTATGACAAGCGGGTCGCCGAGCAGAACAAGGAGCGGTTCACCGGCGTGAAAACCCCGGAACCCAAAGAAGGCGAAGCCGGCTACGCGGGCATCGAAGCGTGCTCGGACTGCCACGATGAGGCGGTCGAGTTCTGGGAGAACACGGTGCATGCGAGTGCCTACGAGACCCTTGTTGTGGACAACAAACAGTTCGACCTCAGCTGTGTCGGCTGCCACGTCACCGGCTTCCGCAGACCCGGCGGCTCCGAGGTCGTCGAGAACACCGGCCTCGTCGATGTGCAGTGCGAGGTCTGCCACGGCCCCGGTTCCTTGCATGCCGAAGATGGTGGCGAGGACATGAGCCTGATCAAGCTCGAGGCGCCCGCGGAGTTGTGCGCGGGTGAGTGCCACACGCAGGAGCACTCCGACACGTTCGAGTACGAGGCGTACCTGCGGGACATCCTGGGTCCCGGGCACGGCGAGGCGAAACGGAAGCTGCTCGGGGACGGTCCGACCGGGCACGACTTGCGCGAGGCCGGGCTGGCGAAGGCCGGCGGCAAGTGCAAGAAGATGTAGGCTCGCCGGATGAGGTGAGGTTGTCGCGTGGCTTCATCGCGTGCGTCGGCCCGTCGCACAGAACCCCGACGCGCACCTCGTGCCGTCGCGACAGCATTGAAGGTCGCCGGGGTCCTCTCGAAACCGGCCAGGGAGAATGCGACAGCGCTGTCGTATTTGATCGAGCCGAGGCTGGTGAAGCGCCGTATCGGAGTGCGCCGGCGGTGGGATCAGCGGAAGTCCCGAACGGTTACCGGTGAGCCAGTCGACTCTCGATTGTGTTGGGTGTCCTGGATCGCGGACAGCTGTCGCAGTCGACCTGCCCTCGCAGTCGACCTGCCCTCGCAGTCGGCCTCGTCTTGCGACCCGCGTCGGCGCCGTGCGAGGTTCGGCGCATGGCTTTCCACGCTCGGATCCTCGCCTTCGGTCTCCTTGTGCCGTCTTGTTTTTCGCCGGATGCCCCGGGGGATACCGATGCCGCAGGTGCGGACGATACTTCGAGCGGCGGCGGATCGACAGGGAACTCCACGACCCCGACTCAGGGCTCCTCAAGCGATGCTACGACACTTTCGGCGACCGGCACTGGGGACACGGACCCGACCGACACGTCTCCGACGGCTACGGACCCGACGGGGATGGACGAGACCGGTACGGATCCGACGGACACCGACCCAACAGGAGCCGATACGGGTGGTGTGGCGGTTTGTGGTGATGGGGAGATCGAAGGGGCCGAGGTCTGTGATGACGGGGTCAATGACGGCTCGTATGGCGGGTGCGAGTCGGACTGCTCCGGACTCGGCCCGTTTTGTGGCGACGGTCTGAAGCACGGGTCCGAGGACTGTGACGACGGAGATGAGCTTCAGGGCAACGGATGCAACAACGACTGTGTTCCGTCAGGACTGGAGTTGTGGACACACGAGGAGCATCAGACACCGACGGATGAGTGTGTGTCGATTGTCCCTACCGCGGCTGGACACGTATACCTCGCCGCGCATATCGAGAACATTGACGGGGGGGAATACGCCGGGTCGTTCTACGCGCAGCGACTGTCCGACTCCGGCAGCGTCGACTGGGAGCGAGAACATGCTCCTCTGGCAACACCGACCACCCATGACTACCTGACCCGTGCCGCCACGAACGCCGGCGACGGTCTCGTCATCGCCGGAGCTCACCGAAACCCCGCAGACCAGCACCCTCTGCTCGCCAACTATACGGACATGCACCTCGTGAAGCTCTCCGCTGCGAATGGTGACGTCGTCTGGAGCCGCAACGACAACGCTCCAGACCTCCCCGTTGGTGTTGTGATGGACGATGACGGGGAGTTTGCGGTCGCCGGGATTACGAGCAACGACTTCGACTCGTACATCTTCCGGGTGTCGGAAGGCGGGGATGCGGTGGGCGGGACTGACTTCACCGCAGGAGGGGGACTCTCGGCGATCGCGTTCGACCCCGCGGGTTCTTTCCTTGTCGCGATGAACCCGGGGGACGAGAGTCTGCTCCAGCGTCGCAACGCGGGGTTTGGCGTGCTTTGGGAGGCGGATCTATCCGGGATGGTTGTCGAGATGACCGCAGGCCAAGGAGGAGACATCTACGCAGCCGGTAGTGGGTGGATCGGCCGGCGCATGTCTGGAAACGGAGCGGAGCTTTGGACAGTGGTCACAGGCGAGGTCGCCTCTTTGGGGAGCCCCGAATCCATCGCAGCTACACCCGAAGGGGACATCGTTGTCGCCGGGGGTCGGCAGGGCGCTCCATGGCTCGCGCGTCTGGACCCCGCGGGGGCGGTTCTTTGGTCTCGTTCCGCCGGCGAGGATGGTTCATTCGCGTCCGTCGGAGTTCGAGCGGACGGATCGGTCGTCGCCTGCGGGACGATCGACGGTGGAGGCCAGGGCGACAACATCTTCGTCGCCACGTACACGCCGTAGTGCTCAGTCGGCGGCGGGGTCCTCAGCTGCTGCCGGTTCGGGCGACGAGGTTGGGTCGATGGCTCTTGCCTGTTCCCAGAAGGCCTGGGCTTTCTTGGCTTTCCCGAGTGTCGTCTGCACCTCGGCCGCGGTCGCGTACAACTCGGCCGACCTGAACTTCGACTTCAGCGTCGGCGCCAGCGCTTTTTTAGCCGCCTTCGCATCGCCCGCCTTGAGCTGAGCCTGCGCGAGCATCACCGCGGCCTCGAGGTTTGGCCGGAGCGCGTAGTTCTTCTTCGCGAGCTCGAGCACAAAGGCCGGGTCTTCGCCAAACTCGATGTAGTGCCCGAGCGCGTGCCCATAGGCGGCTTCGGGGTACTTCGCCGTCTGTTCCTCGTAGCGCTTCCGCGCTTTGGCCACGTACGCCTTAGCCTCGTCTTCTTTCCCCGCTTCGAACAGGATGCCCGCCATCGCGTCCATGAACTCGGGGTTGTTGGTCCGCTCGAGGATGTCGAGGTAGAGCGTTTTGGCTTCTTCGGTCTTGCCTTGGAGGGTGAGGATCTCGGCGATGTGCTCGTCGATGAGCCAGTAGCCCTTGATGAAGGTCTCGGCCTCGCGGTAGTGGGCGAGGGCGTCGTCGTAGCGACCACGGTCGAGGTCGAGCAGGCCCAGGTTGAGGTGAAGCCAGGCCCGCGGCTCCATGGGCTTGCCGTGGTAGCTCTTGAGGGCTTCGCGGAAGAGGGCTTCCGCTTGGTCGAACTCGCCGGTCTTCCAATGAAAGACGGCGACGGAGGCGAGATTCGACGAGGTGCGTTTCGCCTTCAGCGAGGCTTCGAAGTGCAGGGCAGCCTTCTTCGAGTCGCCGGCTTGCATGGCGAGGTTGCCCTCGTGAGCTTCGATGCTGGCGACGCCGCTCGGAGAACGGTCCGCACTTGGCTTGGCAGCGTCGAAGTCCTGCCTCGCTTCGATCAGTCGGTGGAGGGTGTAGTGCAGCTTCGAGCGGAGCATGAACGAACCCGACGCAGGCCGGTACTCGAAGGCAGCTTCTACCGCCGCTTCTGCTTTGGCATAGTCGTCGTAGGACCCGGTGAGGCGTGCCCGTCGCATGTAGGCTGCGGCACTGCGCTCGTAGTTCAGCCGGTTTGTCGGGTTCTTTTCGGTCAACCGGTCAATGCTGGCGATGTCGGTGTCGAGCTGCGCGAGCTCAGCGGCGAAGGTCTTCCGCTCCTTGTCGAGCTGTGTCTTGGTCTTGCGTTTCCGCTTTCGGTTCTTCTTCGGCTTGGGCCTCGTAGCCGGCTTCGACTGGGTCGGTGCTCGCTCCGAAGCGGTGCTGGTCGCTGCCGGAGCGGGCGCGGCCGGATCCGGACCGGGGGCTGGCCTGTCGCAGCCTAGAAGAAGGCCGATGGGAAACAGAGCAAAGAGGGAGGAGCGCAAATGCATGAGCGTCGTCTCAAAAAAAGGCGCGAGGCCCCAGCTTGCGCAGGAGGCCTCGCGACTTCAAACCCGAAAACTACTCGTGAGCGGGTGCGAGGTACGGGAAGGCACCCGGGAAGTCGACGTCGTTGCCCGACTGCGCGAGGCCCTGGTTGCCGTCTGCGTCCGCGTCGAGGTCGGCGAACGCGCTAATGGCAGCGTTGAACTCGCCTTGGTTGTCGAGAACGTCCAGGAGCAGAACCGCCAGAATGACATCAATGACAGGTGTCTCGAGGTCCCGCCCGTTGGGGAACGCCGAAGTCTCGCCCACATCGATGCGCACGACGTCGGGGTAGATTTGCGGCCCGGCCTGCGAGACGCAGTTGTCGTTCGTGCCTGTTGGCGGAATGCAGAGTGACGGGTCGCCGAGTTCAGGAGCGGCGGCGGCGAGTTCGTCGTCGAGCCCGTTGCCGGGAGTACCGGTCCCGAGGTGCAGGAAGTCCAGCGTACCGTCGACGTCTCCGCTGAAGGTGCCTGCGACATCGTCGGTAGGCGCCGATTGGTTGTACGTGTCGTTGTTGCCGTCCGAGATGAGCGCCGTATTCACTGCAGGGAAGCCCTGCCGATCCACTTGCGTGTACGCGTCAGCCTCATCCTCACGGAAGTCGTACGCATCGGGATCGATGTCGTCGGTGTCGGTGTCGGTGTCACCGGTGTCAGTGTCGGTGTCGCCCGTCGGATCGGTGTCCGTCGTCGGGTCGGTGTCCGTCGTCGGGCCCGTGGTGTCGGTGGTCGGCCCGGTGGGGCTCGTCGTCGGGCTCGTCTCCGTGACCGTCATCGTTGTCGGGGACGTTTCGGTGTCGGTGTCGGCCGCGGGGTCGTCATCGACGACGCAACCGGTGGACAAGGCAAGCGCAGCCGCGAAGGAAGCGAGCGTGAGTTCTTTGAAGTTCATTTCAGTCTCCCTTTCCTATTATTCGGAGATGCGGCTGGTGGTGGCCCAGAGCTGGAGCAGGTCGTCGGGGTTCGCGTTCAGAGCCACAGAGGCGTCGAACTCGAGGACGATCGCGTGCACGTTGGTGCCCTCGAGTGCGTCGGGGGCCGGCGTGACCGAGTTTGGGAAGTCGGCGAGGCTACCGAATGCCAGGTCGTTCTCTTCGGGATACTCCGTCGTCAACGGATCGTCGTCGTTGTCGTCATCGGCTGCAAGAGCGAGTGTGGCTCCGAAACCCACGGAGTCGAAGAAGAAGGGGTCGTCGTACGTGCCCGCTTGCGCGAGGTTGCCGTCGCCACCGTCGATCTCTGTGCCGACTGCACCCTGGATGACGGCTTCGCCCCCGGGCAGACCCTCGACTTGGACGCCCCAGTCGCCGAGCTCGTTCTGGGCGAAGCGGATGTTGATCTGCAGATCCGACTCGTTGTCGTTCGTGTTGTCACCGGGAAGGGGAGCGAGCGGAGTCGCAAGTCCACCCGCGGCGGCCGTGTTGTCGATGTGCACCGTGTAGAGCACGTCGCGGTCGTACCGGGCCTCGGCGCCGGCGCCTTGAAGTGCAGCGAACGTCACGATCGCGACGATCTTCCCATCGTCGGTGTGCCACGCGTAGAAGTCAGCGATGTCGGCCGCGTTGTCGGCCTGGGTGCCGGGTGCGTCGGCGTGGTCGGCTGCGACCACTTCTTGGGACCCGAGGGTCATGGATGCTGCGGCGAGCAGGGCGATGCCCCCTACAGCGGTGAGCGTTGGAAGTCGTTTCATGTGATCAGTCCTACTTGGTGGAGTTGGAGCGGTCAGCGCCCCGGAACGCCCGGAGGCGCGAAGTGGGAAAACGTGCCGTCGCTGCAGCGGACCCCCCAGCTGCAAGCACGTTCGAAAGGTAAGGTCCTTATGCGCGTACGGTACAACGCCGAGCACGGATCGGGCAGGGGTTGTTTTTGTTGTCGAGCGTCTTGGGACGACGATCAGTGGCAACTGAAGTTGCCAGCGCGGCGGTTCTCGATGTGGGCACAGCTACGCCTTTCGCGGAAACCGAATCTGGCGATTGGGATACGATGAGTCACCCCCTGCACGATGGGGTGGGCCGTCTCCCCGAACGCTGTTCTTGGCTCGAGGGGTTCGGTCCAAAACGGGAAACCGGCCCCGCTGAACAGTCGGTCCACCGATGTCCGCCACACGCCAAAAAAACAGCTCATGACGCACAAAATCGCCCTCGCCGCTGCCTTCTCTGTCGTTTTCGCCGCTGGCCTCGTCGCATCGAGTGCCAACGCTGCCGAGGAAGGCGACGCGCCGAAGCCTTGCGTCGCAACGTCGTTCAAGATCTCCAAGGTTGGAGCGACCTGCAAATCCGGTGGACAACCCGCCGTGAAGAAGATGATGAAGGCCGCGGTCAAGAAGGCCAAAGCGGCCGGTGTGACAGAGGGCATGAAGTGCAAGGACTGCCACGAGGACCTGAAGACCTACACACTCAAGGGCACGGACCCCGTCGGCGCCATCAAGAAGTGGCTCTAAGCGTGGCTCTGGGTGTCGGGCGGGCCTCTCAGGAGTTCCGACACCGCACGCACCATGCCGTCGTCGCCCGGTGAGCCTGCCGTGGCCGCAACCTCGAAGCCCTGCTCCTGCAGGGCTTGGGTCGTGATGGGCCCCGCGCTCACGATGCAGGCGCTGCGCACAATGTCATCCGACCGGTCGGGCAGGGCCTCGTCCAACGTGTCGCGGAGGTGCTGACCGGTGCGGCCGCTGTGCAGGCAGATCACATCGACGCCGCCCCGAACCCACTCGATCACCCCCGGGGGCGGTTGGGGTCGCTCGGCCCTGTAGCCGACCGCCAGCTGGTAGCGACCCCCCGCGGCTGAGATCGCGTCGTCGAGGGTGCCTCGGCCATCGCGAGCTCGGACGTGAAGCCATCGCCCGCCCAGCACCGAACGCTCGGCCAAGGCTTGGGCGATCCCCTCGGAGCTCGGTTGGGCGGGGATGATGTCAGGGGTGAGTTCGGCGGAGACACACGCGGACGCGGTCGCGCGACCGACGGCGACGAGCGTTCGGCCGCCGAGGAGCTGCGCGTCCAACCCCAGCCGCGACAGGCTTTGTGTGAATGCCTCGACACCCGCTCGGCTGGAGAGGATGACGCCGTCGTATTCGCGCAGCGACCCCACGATCTGGTCGAAGGCCTGTGGATCCTGCAGCCCTTCGAGCTTCAGGCAGGGCAGCGCGACGGCATCGGCGCCCAACTCACGGAAGCGGTCACGCTGTACGTGGGCAGCCACCGTCGGCCGCGTGGTGAGGATACGCCGACCGTGCAGGGGTCCGCGTACGTCAGGAGACGATGCCATCGAGGACCAGCTTGGCGTATCGGCCGACCTCGGTCCATAGTCCCCGCTTGCCATGACCATCTCGCGCAAGACCGTCCTCGTCGTTGGAGGTGGACACGCAGGGCTCGAGGCCGCCTTCGCCGCGGCTCGGGTGGGTGCACAGGTACGCATGGTGACGGGTTCGATTCGCACCGTCGGCCAGACGCCGTGCAACCCGTCGGTCGGTGGCGTGGCGAAGGGGCATCTCGTGTTCGAGATCGACGCACTCGGTGGGTTCATGGGGCGCGCCGCGGATGCGACCTGCATCCATGGACGGGTGCTCAACCGCTCGAAGGGACCGGCTGTGCAGTCGACCCGCGTCCAGGTCGACAAGGAGAAGTACGGCGCCTACGCGCGCGCTGCTCTGACGTCCCACCCCGGCATCGAGGTCATCGAGGGACTCGTCGCATCCGTGTTGCTGGACGGCGAGACGGTCCGCGGTGTTGCGCTCGCCGATGGGTCGGAAGTGTCGGCCGACGCGGTCGTCATCACCACCGGTACGTTTCTCGGCGGCCTGCTGCACACCGGGGCGAGCAAGACCCCAGGGGGCCGGGCAGGGGAGGCGCCCGCCAACGGGCTCTCAGAAAACCTCCTCGCGATGGGCTTTCGGCTCAGCCGCCTCAAGACCGGGACACCCGCGCGCCTCGACGCACGCACCATCAACACCGACGTCACCGAGCCGCAGCCCTCCGAAGACCCGGTGCCGCGGTTCACGTTGCCCGACGACATCGAGCCTCCGCCTCCGCTGATCGAGCAGGTCCACTGCCACCTGACGTGGACCAACGCGGCCACCAACGCGATCATCAGAGAGCACCTGCACGAGTCGCCGATGTACAGCGGCCAGATCGAAGGCCGTGGCCCTCGGTACTGCCCGTCCGTCGAGGACAAGGTCGTGCGATTCGCCGACCGCGATCGGCACCAGGTCTTCCTCGAGCCCGAAGGCCTGGACACCCACAGCGTCTACCCCAACGGCATCTCGACCAGCCTCCCAGCGGAGGTTCAGGCGAAGTTCATCGTCACGATCCCAGGTCTGGAGAACGCCGAGATTCTGCGCCCTGGATACGCCGTCGAGTACGACGCCGTCGACGCCCGTGCGCTCGACCATCGCTTCTCCTCGAAGACACACCGCGGTCTGTACTTCGCCGGACAGGTCAACGGAACCTCCGGGTACGAGGAGGCGGGCATTCAAGGATTGCTCGCGGGAGCCAACGCGGCGCTGGAGCTGATGGAGCGTGACGCGTTGCTCGTGGGCCGGGACGAAGGCTACGCGGGCGTGTTGGTGGATGACCTCGTCACCCAAGGGTGCGACGAGCCGTACCGCATGTTCACGTCGCGGGCGGAGTACCGGATCATGCTTCGAGAGGACAACGCCGACGCTCGGCTCTCGGGTCTTGCGTTGTCGGCGGGCTTGATCTCTCAGGCCCGGTTCGATCGCGTGCAGACGCGCCGCGCCAGCATCGATGCGCTGTGTACCGAGCTCGCGAAGAAGCGCCCGATCGACGACGCTCCGGCCTGGCTCCGCGGCCGGGCGAAGGCCCAGCACACCTACGCGGGCTACCTCGACCGGATGCGGGCTGAGGTCGCCCGACTTCGCGGTGATGCAGCGACGGACCTCCCTCTGGCCGCGGATCTCGACTACTCGACGCTGGAAGGGCTGAGCAACGAGTCCAAACAGCGGCTCGCCGAAGTACGGCCCACCAGCACGGCCCAGGCCTCACGGATCCCCGGGATGACACCCGCGGCGCTGATGTGCCTGTGGGCACATGCTCGGCGGGCGCAGAAGCAGGCGGGCCGGGCCGAGGCTCCCCGCCGCCTGACTCCCGAGCCCTCCGGCCGGGAGCGGTGCTAGTACGTCAGTTCTGAAGTTCGTTCCGGGGCTCCGAGGAGTTCGGAGCAAGAGAGCGAAGCGTCCCGGAGGGATGCGTAGCGGGAAAGACAGAAAGTACCGAACACAGGCCTGACCAACCGAGGGTTTCGGAGGACCCCCACACCCAAAGGGGGGGCCGCAGAAACCCGGCACGGACTTCAGGCATGAGGTGCTAGCTTCGCGCGCCCTTGATGAGCGAGGCGAGAACGGTCTCGTCGATCGGGCTGAGATCGTTGAAGCGGATCCCGATGCCGTGGTTTCCCGGGAGTGCGTCGGGTCTCGCAGGCGTCGGGGCCTGCAGTCGGACGACGGTCGCCTCGAGGGAGAGCGGGTTCCGGGCGGCCCCCCGGCTGACCTCGACCCGGACGGTTTCGCCGATGTCGGTCTTGCAAACGCCATGAAGCAGGGCGCCGGCGGTGGAGAGGTCGAGGGTGCGCGCGTGCAGGAGCATCCGGCCGCGTGCGTCGAACAACTTGAAGGCGACCGCCACGGTCACGCGAGGTCGGACCCGTCGATCTTCTGGCGAACCTGCGCTCATGTCGACTTGTGTCCCCTGCACACCGACCTCATACCACTTTGTGGTGGGCGGAAAAATAGGTGTGGAGCGTGATCTCGTCGATGGAGGTCACTGCGCGAAATTGCACTCCAAAGCCTCGGGGGAGGCCTCTGGCGGGTAATAGGTTCTGCCAGCGCACCAGCACGCTCAGGCGGAGCACATCGGGGAGACCCGGTGGGTGCGGGGCTGGCGGATGGAGCCACAACCGGAGCGCCTGGCCCACGGGCACGACGAGATCGCTCTCGATGAACGCACCGCCCACCGACACACCGTGGGTCATCGCGAGCGTCGTGCCGGTAAACGCGCCGCTCGGTTCGACCGCCGGCGCTACGGCCACGACGACCGGCCAGCGCAGCTTCTGGCGCGGTCGGTAGTGGCGCCGAGCCTCGCCAAAGCCCGCGTTCGAAGATTCGTCGGGGTCGTGCACCCGCCGGAAGTCTACCGCGACCGGCTGTGCGCAGACCCCGGTTGACCCCACGGTGCGCACTTGTCCATAGTGCGCGCCTTGAAGGTCCACCTCATCGGCGTCGCGGGCACGGGCATGGGTGCGCTGGCTCAGCTCCTCCAAGCCGCTGGGCACGAAGTTAGGGGTTCGGACACCGGCATCTATCCGCCGATGTCCGACCAACTCGACGCGGCCGGCATCCCGGTCATGGTCGGATATCGCGCCGAGAACCTGCAGTGGGGTCCCGAGTGCGTCGTGGTGGGCAACGTGTGTTCCGCCGCGCATCCCGAGGTGGTGGCGGCGCAAGAGCGACAGATCGCCCGGGAGAGCTTCCCAAGCATGGTCGCCCGGGCGCTCCTGCCGACGCGTCACAGCCTCGTGGTCGCCGGAACCCACGGCAAGACCACGACCTCCAGCGTCTGCGCTTGGCTGCTCGAAGCCTGCGGGATGGAGCCGTCCTACCTCATTGGAGGCGTGCCGCTGAACCTGGGACATGGCGCGGCGCTCCGCGAAGGTGGTCCCATCGTCTTGGAAGGCGACGAGTATGACTCCGCGTTCTTCGACAAGGGGTCCAAGTTCCTCCACTACCAACCCAAGCGAGCGATCCTCACGGGGGTCGAGTACGACCACGTCGACATCTTCGATGACTTCGAGGCGATGCGAGAGACGTTCCGCAAGTTCGTCCGGACCATCCCCGAGGACGGCGATCTGATCGTCAATCAGGAGAACGCCGAGGCGATGGGCGTGGCGGCCGAAGCCAGCTGCAACGTCCTCACCTACCGTGTACAGCCAGAGGGCGGCGATCCTACGGCAGCCGACTACACCGCCGTCATGTCGAGCGCCGAGGTCAAGCGCACTCGGTTTGAGGTCTTCGAGCACGGCAAGAGTCTCGGCGAGTTCTCCACCCAGCTCGCCGGCGCTTACAACGTCGGCAACGTGCTGGCGGCGATGGCCGTGGCCCGCCGCGAAGGCGCAACGCCGGATGCTCTACGCAGCGCCGTCTCCCGGTTCCGCGGCGTGAAGAAGCGTCAGGAGCTGCTGGGCATTGCGGCCGGCGTGCGCGTGGTCGAAGACTTTGCCCACCACCCGACCGCGGTGCAGCTGACCGTCACCGCGCTTCGCAAGCGCTATCCGTCCAAAGCGCTGCACGTCTGCTTCGAACCCAGGAGCAGCTCGTCTCGGCGAGCGGAGTTCTCGCAGGGCTACGTCCGCAGCTTCGACGCCGCATCGGCCGTCTACGTGGCGCCGGTGCATCGACCCGACAAGGTCGCCGACGCAGACCGCCTCGACACCGAGGCGTTGGCCTCCGAGATCCAAGCCCGCGGCGTCGCGACGCGCGCCTATGCGGACATCGAGGCGTTGCGCGAGGCCGTGCTGGAGCGAGCCGTGCCCGGCGACACGGTCGTCATCCTCTCCTCCGGAGACTTCTCCGGTCTGGGCCCCAGCCTGTTGTTCGGCTTTGGGGACCCCGTCACCTTCGCTCGGCCCGACGATGCCGGAGCGATCTCCGGCCTTCTCGAAGGCTACGGCCAGCCTCGTATCGTCGAGGACCTCGATGTTGAGACGCTCGTCTTGCGTGCGCCCGGCAGTGTCGATGGCTGCGTGAGCCTGAGCCTGCGAGGCGAGTCCGCGTACCTCTTTGGCTTGGCCGTCGCCCCGCAGCGCCGTGGACAGGGTCTGGGGTGGGTCTTGGGCGACATTGTGCTGAGGCGGGCCAGGACACTGGGGGCCAAGCGTTGCTACCTGCTCACCAACACCGCGACCGACTTTTTCGCCAGCAAGCTCGGGTTCTCGATGGTCCCCCTCGAAGACGTCGCGGCAGAGGTTCAGACCGGCGAGAACTTCGCGGTCTCGGCCGCCTTGCCGGGAGCGGTGTGCATGGTATTGCGGCTGCACACTCCGACTCGTATCGAGCCCTGAGAGCGGGGCGGGCCGCTGGGGCCCGTGAGGCCCGTTGCGGTCCCGTACATCGATGCGGCGACGGCGGGCTCGGGTTGACTCTGGTGGGGTCGCGTCCTAACGTCCGCCGCGATTGCCAGGAGCCTGAGGCACCGTGACGGCGAAGCAGCTAACCCCCGAAATTGAGGCGTGGATCGAGCAGCGCTGGTCGCGTTTCCCCGAGGGGGCGGCAGGCAAGGCGCTCACCCTCGGCGTCTTGTACCAAGCCCAAGAAACGTTCGGGCACGTCGACACCGAGGTGATCGATGTCGTCGCGGAACGGTTGGGCGTCACGCCGGCGCATGTCCGCGGCGTGGCCACCTTCTATACGATGATCAACGCGCGCGACGTCGGGCGTTATCACCTTCAAGTCTGCACCAACATCGGCTGCATGCTCGACGGCGCGTACGAGATGTTCGACCGCTGCAAGGCCCGGCTGGGCGTTCAGAACAAGGGCACCACACCCGATGGCAACGTGACGTTGTCCGAGGTCGAGTGTCTCGCGGCGTGTGGCTATGGGCCCGTGGCTCAGATCGCCGAGCGCGGCAAACCCGAGATTCCGCTGTACTTCGAGCATCTCGACGAAAAGAAGATCGACGCGATCCTCGATGCCCTCGAAGCGGGCAACGTTCCCACCGAGTTGGGACGCTGAAGGACTGAGGCACCGATGGGCGAGAACCTCAAGATCATCAGCCAGCATTTCGACGACCCGCAGGCGCGCCATCTCGATCACTACGAGACGCACGGCGGGTACCGAATGGCCCGGCAGTCGTCCTCCATGGCTCCGGGGGACATCCACGCCGAGGTCAAGGCCTCCAACCTCCGCGGCCGGGGTGGGGCAGGGTTTCCCACGGGCGTGAAGTGGGGCTTCGTCCCCAAGGACGCCGAGACGGTCTACCTGGTCGTCAACGCCGACGAGTCCGAGCCGGGGACCTTCAAGGACCGGCACATCCTGTACTGGAACCCGCACATGCTCCTCGAGGGCATGATCATCGCGGCGCGTTCCCTCGGAGTTCGCAACGCCTACATCTACATTCGCGGGGAGATGCAGCGGGAGTTTTGCGTGCTGCAAGACGCCGTCGACCAGGCCTACGCCAAGGGGTACTTGGGCGAGGGCATCTTCGGGTCCGACTTCGACCTCGACATCACCATCTGCCGGGGCCTGGGCGCGTACATCTGCGGCGAAGAGACCGCACTGCTGTCGAGCCTGGAAGGAGGACGTGGATGGCCGCGGCTCAAGCCTCCCTTCCCCGCGGTCAAAGGCTTGTGGGGACAGCCCACCATCGTCAACAACGTCGAGACGATCGCCAACCTTCCGTGGATTCTGGAGCACGGCGGGCAAGCGTTTGCGGACCTCGGCGTGGGGCGCTCCGGCGGTCTTCGCCTCGTCTCCGTCTGTGGGCACGTCAACAAGCCCGGCGTCTACGAGCTGCCGCTGACCGTGACCGGCAACGACCTCATCGAGATGTGCGGGGGCATGCGTGACGGCAAGGCCGTCAAGGGCGTCATCCCCGGTGGCGTCTCGATGCCTGTCCTGACCGCCGACGAACTCGACGTCCCGTTTGAGTTCGACGCGCTGCAAAACGACGAGCGAATCCGCGAAGTCGAGACTTCCCCGGGTGTGAAGTTCGACCTGGGCGGAGGCCGTACGCTGCGCACGATGGCGGGCTCGGGCGGCGTCGTCGTGATGGACGAGACCACCGACATCACCAAGGCTGCGTGGCGGATCCTGCACTTCTTCGCCGACGAGAGCTGCGGGCAGTGCACGCCGTGTCGCGAGGGCACGGGCTGGCTCGCCTCGGTCGCACACCGGGTCGCGTTTGGGCACGGGCGGGCTGGAGATGTCGAGCTGATGGCATCCATCGCCGATGGCATCGCCGGCAACACGATCTGCGCCTTGGGAGATGCCGCGGCTTGGCCCACGCTCGCGTTCCTCACCAAGTTCCGCGGTGAGTTCGAAGACAAGGTCAAAAACAGCCATGACGCGGCGCCTGCGGGTGCTGCAGCGGGGGTCCTGTGAGCCTGAGCCGTAGTCTGAGTGTTCAAACCTTCGCCCCCGCCGCGGACGCGTCAGCCTGGCCCGGCGAGGCGCCTGCGCCCGGAGCGTTCTCTCAGCTGCTCACGGGCGTCTGGGAGTTCCTCGCGCACACCACCGGCGCCGAGTACCTGTTCTTCTTCTTTGCTCTGCTGGCCGTCGTTTGTGCCGCGGTCACCATCTCGCATCGCAACCCGGTCGTCGCGGCGGTGTGGCTGGTCGGCTCGTTCTCGTGCGTCGCGATCTGCTACGTGATGCTGAGCGCCACGTTCCTGGCCGCGCTGCAGGTGCTCGTCTATGCGGGCGCGATGATGGTGTTGTTCGTCTTCGTGGTGATGGTGCTCGACGTCGACGAGCGCGGCACCACGAACCAACCCAACACCCGAAAATCGAGACGTTGGCCCTACTACGGCGCCACTGTCGTTTTGGTCACCGGCATGACCTGGGTGCTGTGGGGCACGCTCACTCGCCAGTTCCATACCTCCGGTCGCACGATTGGCACCGGCTTCGGCACCGCCGAGTCGGTCGGTCGCGAGCTGTTCGGCCCGGCGCTCTTCGCCTTCGAAGGCGTGTCGCTCCTGCTGCTGGCGGCTGTGATTGGCGCGGTTGTCGTCGCTCGCTCCCGCCGCGAACGCGTCAAGGAAGCCGTGGCCTTGGGCACCTCGGACGAGGGGCTGCATGTTGCCGGCCTCGGCTCGGCCGACGAAGACCCGGGCACCCCGGACCTCACCGACGCCGAAGTCCGTCAGCCGTTCCCGGTCATGGATTTCGGTCAGCCATCTGCCGGCGGGCATGAAGGAGGCAACTGATGATCTCCATCACCGCTCCGCTGTACCTGGCGTTTGCGCTGTTCATCATCGGGATGATCGGGGTCCTCGTGCGCCGCAACGTGCTCATCATGCTGATGAGCGTCGAGCTCATGCTCAACGGCGCCAACGTGGCACTCATCGCGTTCTCCCGTCTGTGGGGGAACCTCGACGGTCAGGTCTTCGCGATGTTCGTCATCGGCGTTGCCGCGGCTGAGGCCGCCGTCGGACTTGCCATCGTCGTCAGCCTCTTCCGTTCGCGGGCGAGCGCTGACGTCGACCAACTCAACGTACTTCGGGACTGAACCTCAGGGATTGAACGGACGAACCATGGAACACACCCTGCTGTGGATCCCGCTGTTCCCCTTGTTTGGGGCGCTGTTCAACCTTCTCCTCGGGGGGCTCATTGCTCGCACGTTCGGAGCACGGATCGGCAAGGAGGTCGCGCATCTCGTCGCGATCGGAGCCGTCGCGTTCTCGTGTTTCTTCGTGTTCTCGTTGGTGCTGCAGCCCGGCCACGGCCTGGGCTTCATGCACCTGCTGCAGACCGGGGACCTCCGAGAGATCATTCCCGGACCTGGCCGCTCGGGACATCGCATCGTCGACCAGGTCTATCCGTGGATCGTCTCGGGAGACACGATCGTCTACTTCGAGCTGTTGCTCGACAACCTCTCGGGGTTGATGTGCATGATCATCACCGGCGTTGGCCTGCTGATCCACATCTTCTCGGTCGGCTACATGGCCAAGGACGAGGGGTACCACCGGTACTTCGCGTACCTGAACCTGTTCATGGCCTCGATGCTCATCCTGGTGCTGGGCAAGTCGCTCGTGCTCACCTTCGTGGGCTGGGAGGGTGTTGGACTGTGCAGCTACCTGCTGATCGGGTTCTGGTTCACGGACGAGGCCAAGGCCAGCGCGGGTCGCAGGGCGTTCATCACCAACCGCATCGGTGACTTCGGGGTGGTGCTGGGGATGCTGATCCTCTTCGCCGCCGTGAACTCGCTCGACTACGACGCCATCCGTGGCGCGTGTGCATCGATCTCGGACACGCCGCTTCTTGCGGACGAGACCAAAATCTTCGGCATCACGGCCGCGACCGCCGCCACGCTTTGCATCTTTATCGGGTGCGCGGGCAAGAGCGCTCAGATCCCGTTGTACGTCTGGCTGCCGGACGCGATGGCAGGTCCGACTCCCGTCTCTGCGCTCATTCACGCCGCCACGATGGTGACCGCTGGTGTGTATCTGTGCGTACGGCTGAACTTCTTGTTCGCTCTCGCGCCGCTGACGATGGCGATCATTGCCCTCATCGGGGGCATCACGGCGTTCTTCGCGGCCACGATCGCGATCACCCAGAACGACATCAAGAAGGTTCTCGCCTACTCCACGGTGTCGCAGCTGGGCTACATGTTCCTCGCCGTCGGCATGGGTGCGTGGGCTTCGGCGATGTTCCACGTGATGACGCACGCCTTCTTCAAGGCCTGCCTGTTTCTGGGCTCGGGTGCGGTCATCGAGGCCTGCCACCACAACCAGGACATCCGCACGATGGGGGGCCTTCGAAAACGCATGGGCGTGACGGCGGCAACCTTCCTGATCTCGTGCCTCGCGATCTCGGGCGTGGCTCCGTTGTCGGGCTTCTTCTCGAAGGACGAGATTCTCCTCGGTGCGTACACCCACGCCAGCGCTTGGTCGCCGGGTCTGAACTACGCCGGGTACCTGCTGGGGATGGCCGCGGCGCTGTGCACCGCCCTGTACATGTTCCGGCTGTACTTCCTCACCTTCGAGGGCAAGTGGCGCGGCGACTCCCACACCTGGGAGCACTACGTCAAAGAGCACTGGATCATGTCGCTGCCGCTGGTGGTGTTGGCGGTGGCAGCCACGTTCGGTGGATTCCTGGGCTACCCGCATGCGCTGCCCGGCCACGAGCAACTTCCGCACATGCTGGACGCTTGGCTCGAGCCCGTGCTCGAGGTCAGTCACGCGTTCGGGGGCGAGTACGCGATCGGCCTTCGCCATCAGCTCGACGGCAGTCCCATGTGGTTCACGGACCCGTCCGGCCACCATGTGACGGCCGCGGCCGAGTACACGTTCATGGGCATCAGCGTTGCGGTCGCGTTCCTCGGCATCGGCTTGGCGTACACGCTGTACCGCCGCGGACCCTCGGAAGCGGCCGCGGACTGGGCGAAGCGCTTTGGCCCCCTGCATGCGCTGAGCAAGGGCAAGTACTTCGTCGACGAGCTGTACCAGACCTTCATCTTCACCCCGCTCAAAGCGCTCTCCAAGGTGCTGTGGCTGGGTGTCGACAATGCGTTGATCAACGACCTGGGCGTGCACGGCGTTGCTGGCACGGTCGGCATCACCGGGAGCGCCGTGCGTTCGTGGCACAACGGCAGCCTGCGTCGTTACCTCGCGACGTTGGTGTTCGGATTCCTCGTGGTGCTCGGTGCGGTCTACTTCAACCCGCGCGTCGCCCAGGTGGGGCCCAACGTGCTCAACAGCGCCGACCCCGGAGGCCTGCGCCCCGAGCTCGGCGGCGTTCCCGTCGATTGGGGACGCTTCTGGTATCGCAACGCGGACCCGCCTTCCAATCGGGGGCGCACGCAGGCGACGCCCGGCGTCGTCCGACCCGATGACCCCGCCCGAGCGCCCCGTGTTGCTCCCGGTGCGGCATCCGCCGGAGGTGCCCGATGAACGACCTGCTCTCGCTTCTGCTCGTGCTGCCCCTGGTCGGGGCCGTCATCGTCGCCACCCTTCCGCAGAAGGAGACCAACCTCGCCAAGGGCGTTGGTCTGGGTCTCTCGCTGTTGGTGTTTCTGGCCTCGCTTCCCCTGCTCACAGGATTCGAGGCTGGGATCGCCGGCTATCAGTTCGAACAGAACGTCCCGTGGCTGGAGGACTTCGGCATCCACTATCACGTGGGGATCGATGGGTTCAGTCTGTGGATCATCCTGCTGACAACGCTGCTCACGCCGCTGTGCATCCTGGTCGGTTGGAACTCGATCAAGGAGCGGGGGGCAGAGTTCGTCGCGGCGATGTTGGTGCTCGAGACCGGGATGATCGGCAGCCTCGTCTCGCTCGACCTCATCCTGTTCTTCACGTTCTGGGAGCTGATGCTCATCCCCATGCTGCTGATCATCGGCGTGTGGGGCAGCGAGCAGCGCGTCGCGGCGTCGGTGAAGTTCTTCCTGTACACGATGCTCGGCTCGGCCTTGATGCTCGCCGCGATCATCTATTTGGCCGTCCAGCACTACAACGCCAGCGACGGCGTCTGGACGTTCGACCTCGTTGCCTTGCAGTCGGTCGTGCTCACGCCGGCGCAGCAGATGTGGTGCTTCTGGGCGTTCGCGATCAGCTTCGCCATCAAGGTGCCGCTGTTCCCGTTGCACACTTGGCTCCCCGATGCGCACACCCAGGCGCCGACGCCGGGCTCCGTCATTCTCGCAGGCGTGCTGCTCAAGCTCGGGTCCTATGGGCTGATCCGGTTCGCGTTCCCCTTGTTTCCGCTCGCCGCAGGGGAGTGGGCCCAGACCTTGGCCATTCTCGCGGTCGTGGGCATCGTGTACGGCGCCCTCGTGGCCTGGGTGCAGACCGACGCCAAGCGTCTGGTCGCCTATTCCTCGGTCAGCCACATGGGCTTCATCGTGCTCGGCATCGCGGGCTTCAGCGTGCAGGGCCTGACCGGCGCGACGTTCCAGAGCCTCGGTCACGGTCTCACGACCGGAGCCTTGTTCATGGCGATCGGGATGCTCTACGAACGTCGGCACACTCGCTTGCTGTCCGAGTTCGGCGGCCTGGCCAAGGTCATGCCCTGGTTTACGGCGTGTTTCATGATCGCGATGCTGGGTTCGGTGGGCCTCCCAGGCCTGGTCGGCTTTGTCGGCGAGTTCCTGATCCTGGTCGGGACCTACACGCACGGCGGCATGATGCTGTACGAGCTTCCGGTGCTGCTGATCGTGGCCTGTAGTGGCGTCGTCCTTGGGGCGGTCTACCTGCTGCATCTGTTCCAGAAGATGATGTTCGGCAAGATCACGCACCCGCACAACGCGGGGCTGCGCGACCTCAGCGTCCGCGAGTTGCTGTGTTTTCTCCCCATCGTGGCGCTGATCGTCGGCATGGGCGTCTACCCCAAGCCGTTCATCGAACGCATCGACCCCACCTCGCAGGCGGCGGTCGAGGCGTTCAACCTCAAACGCTGCGTCTCGATCGTCGCATCGTCCAACGAGCGGGCGGTCCTGATGGAGGACGCCACTGAGGCGATGGCCGCTTGTGCCACCCCGCAGAGCGCCAGCACGGTGATCGGGCGGACCTACGGGGACACCCGGGCGGTGACGCAGCGCCACAAGGTACGAGAGGCCGCGCTCGAGCGCGCGGCACAAGCTCGGGCAGAAGCCGCGAAGGCGGCCCCCGAGGTTCCCGCGGACGTACCGACCAACGGCCACGAAGGAGGTGCGCGATGAACTCCACGCTCTTGGCTCTTCTCGCTCCCGCCGCCGAGCCACTGGGGCAGGGCGCACAATCGCTGGCCGATCTGGTGCATCTCGCACCGATGATGATCATCGCCATTTGGGCGCTGCTCGACTTGGCGGCCGATGCGTATTCGGGACCCGGAACCCGCTCGTTCGAGCGTCCGCTGTCGTTGGCGGGCCTGGGGTTCGCGGTGATCGCCATCTCGATGCAGCTGGGCGACCCAGCCTATGACGCGGGCATCGAGGTGTTCTCGGGATTCCTGGTCGTGGACCACTTCGCACTGCTGCTCGATGCCGCAGTGATCGCGGTCGTTGCCGCTACGGTCTTGTTCGCCGGAGATTTCGCGCGCTCTCATCGTTTCGAGTACGGCGAGCAGGAAGCACTCCTGTTCATCGCGACCTTCGGGGTGATGGTGCTCAACCACGCCAACACACTGTTGGCCGTGTTCCTCGGCATCGAGACGATGAGCATCGCGGTCTACGTGATGGTCGGCGCGCGCTGGAACTCCAAGCGCTCCTCCGAGGCGGCGCTCAAGTACTTCATCATGGGTGCGTTCGCCTCCGGCCTGCTCGTCATGGGAATTGCGCTCATCTACGGCGCGACCGGGACGCTGTCGTTGCCCGACATCGCGCAGCGCATCAGCCCGCTGTTCACCTCGTGGGGCGCCGAGATGCCCGAGATCGTCGGCCTGCATGGCGGCATGGTCGGCCCGGCCGCGAACGCGGCCCAGGACCGGGCGATCGTTGCGTTTGCTCCGGTCGCGCTTCTGCTGCCCGGCATCCTGCTCACCACCGGCGCGTTGCTGTTCAAGATCAGTGCGGTGCCGTTCCACATGTGGACGCCCGACGCCTATGACGGTGCGCCCACACCGACGACCGCGTTCATGGCCTCGGCGGTCAAGATCGGTGGCTTCGCCGCGCTGCTCAAGTTCCTGGTCGTCACGCTCCAGGCGTCCCGTTTGGTGCACCACCCCTACGGCTGGGCCACGATCGTGGGTGTCATTGCGATCGCGACGATGAGCGTCGGCAACCTCGCCGCGCTGCGCCAGACGAACGTCAAGCGGATGCTGGCCTACAGCTCGGTCGCCCATGTCGGCTACCTGCTCATCGGCGTGATCGCGGCCGCGTTTTTCTACGTCGACAAGGCCGGCGGTCAGCTGACCGAAGTCGACCAGGTGCTCTGGGCCCGTGGCAACGGCAACCTCGCGCTCGCCTCGGTCCTGTACTATCTGGTGACCTATTCCATCGCGACCATGGGCACGTTTGCCTGTGTTGCGTTCTACGGGGCGAACAAGAAGGAAGCCACCGGATTGCACGAGTGGGCAGGCATGGGCCGGCGCCACCCGGGTATCGCGCTGGGCATGACAGTCTGCTTGCTGTCCTTGATGGGCATGCCGCCGGTCGCTGGGTTCTTCGGGAAGCTCGGCTTGTTCCGTGTCGCGATGACCAGCGGGGACCCCTTCCTTCGCTGGATGGTGATCATCGGGGTGGTGAACTCGGTGGTCGGCGCGGCCTACTATCTGCGGATCATCGTCGCGATGTACTTTCGCAAACCTCCTGAGACCGAGGTCGAAGTGCTTTCTGGCGGAGGCGTTCGCATCGTGGTCGTGCTTGCGGCCGCGCTGAGTGTCGCCGCAGGGGTTGGTGCTCGGCCGCTGATGGACCTGTGTCGGATCGCAGCCGCCGGGACCGGGGGCCGGGTCGGGGGAGAGCTCCGGCGGCAAGAGGTCCAGACCGTGCGGGACGCCATCGAGGCTCGCGGTGCAAAGCCTGACCTCGAGGAGCCGGGGCCAAAGCCAGAGCCAGCGTCGGAGGCCGAGGTCGAGGCCGCAGACGCCGATGCAGAGGCGCCGAACGCAGAACCGGCACCCCCCGCCGTTCCGAAGACGCCTGCAGCGAAGCCTTTGGACAACCTCAAACCATCGGCGAAGCCTCCAGGCGCGGTACCACCGGCGGGGTCCAAGGACGCGCCAGAGCCGGCGCCGGCTGTCCCTGCGAAGCCCGGTGGCGCAGAGCCCTCCGTGAAGCCCGCGCAGCCCCTCGCCCCCGTCCCGGCGGTGGACGTGAAGCCCCCCGCGCCCTGACGCGCCTCTCTCGCACCTCTCTCGCGCCTCTTTCGCGCCTCTTTCGCACCGGTGCGTGCGAAATCCCGCCGCCGCGACCCGGGGCGGCCTGCTAGCGTTCGCCGGCGATGAAGGAACTGCAGAGCTACTTGGGCGGCGCATGGGTCAGCGGCAACGGGTCTCCCAAAGAGGTGGTCAACCCCTCGACCGGCGAGACTCTGGCGACGCTGCGGAACGCGGGAAGCCTTGCCGAGGCGGTTTCGTACGCCCGGACCGTCGGTGGCAAGAACCTGCGCGCGATGACGCTTCCGCAGCGTGGCGAGATGCTCAAGGCCTTGGCCAAGCTGCTGCATGAGCACCGCGAAGAACTCCTCGAGCTCTCGGTCGTCAGCGGCGGCAACACCCGCGGCGACGCGAAGTTCGATGTCGATGGTGCCACCGGCGTTCTCGGTGCGTACGCCTACCTCGCCAAGAGCCTGGGCGAGGGCCCGTGGATCTCCGTGTCGGAGCCGGTCGAGATCATGCGGGGCTCGAAGATCAAGGCGCAGGATGTCTTGGTGCCGCGCCAAGGCGTCGCCTTCCACATCAACGCGTTCAACTTCCCGGCCTGGGGCATGGTCGGCAAGCTCGCGGTGGCGCTGCTCGCCGGAATGCCAGTGGTCTCCAAACCCGGAACCAGCACGGTCGCGCTCGCGGCCCGCATCGGCGAGATCATCGTCGACTCGAAGATTCTCCCGCAGGGGGCGTTCTCGTTGTTGGTCGGATCGGCAGGCGACCTCTTGGACCAGGTCCGCGGACAAGACGTCATCGCATTCACCGGGTCCGCCGATACGGGCCTTCGTATTCGCAGCCACGAGGTGGTGATGCGCAGCGGCGCCCGGGTCAACGTCGAGGCGGACAGTCTCAACTCGGTCATCGTGGGTCCCGACGTCGAGTCGGGCTCGGAGCTGTTCGACCTGGTGGTGCGAGACTGCGTCACCGAGCTCACCCAGAAGGCCGGCCAAAAGTGCACGGCCACCCGTCGCATTCTTGTCCCGCAGAGCGCGCTCGAGTCGGTTCGCGAGGCGCTGCTCGAGCGGCTCGGCGACATCGCCGGGCGGACCGGCGATCCCAAGCAGGAGGGCATGCGCATGGGTCCGTTGTCCACACGCTCGCAGCTCGTCGACGCCCGAAAAGGAATCGCTGCGCTCGAGACCCATGCTCGGCGTATTCTTGGGGATCCCGAGCGGACCGACTTCGGTGGCGCCGAGGGGTACTTCCTGGAGCCGGTGCTGTTCGAAGCCACCGCCGAGGCCGCCAAGGACCCAAGCTCAGAGTTTCATCAGCGCGAGGTGTTCGGCCCCGTCGCCACCCTGCTCCCGTACGACGGCACGGTGGAGACCGCCGCGGCGATCATCGCTGCAGGCGAAGGCAGCCTGGTGAGCACGCTGTACACGGACGACCGAGGGTTTGCGGCCACCGCCGTGGCTGAGATGGCGCCGCACTTGGGTCGTCTGGTCGTGGCCTCCGAGAAGTCGGCCGCGGCATCGATCAGCCCGGGGTGCGTCTTCCCGGTCGTCGTGCATGGCGGACCGGGGCGTGCCGGCGGCGGAGCAGAGCTCGGCGGTGTCACAGGCCTCGCGCTGTACATGCAGCGCACGACCATTCAGGGCGGCGGCAGCCAGCTCGCGCGCATGCTGTGACCGGTGGCGGCGTCCTCCATACCGGCGCTGCTATTGGGAGCCGTCCTCGGCATGGCGTCGGCCGATGTGCTCGCGCAGGAGGGGGTGAGCGTACGTTGGACCGCTCCCGTGGGCTGTCCGTCCGAGGCGGACGTTCGCGCTCGAGTGCAGCGCCGCCTCCCAGATGCCGCTGATGAAACGCGGCAGTTGAACGCCGAGGGAGTCGTGAGCGCAGCCCCCGGAGGGTTCGCGTTGCGGCTCCGAATGGAGCGTCCGGGAGGGGCAGACACTGCCACGGAGCGCGAGTTCTTCGACCCGTCGTGTGAGGTGCTTGCCGATGCGGTGGCCGTCGCGGTCGCGTTGGCGATCGACCCGACGATGCCCGAGCCCGAGCCCGAGCCCGAGCCAGACCCTGAACCCGAACCCGAGCCCGAGCCCGAACCCGAACCCGAACCCGAGCCTGAGCCTGAGCCTGAGCCCGAGCCCGAGCCCGAGCCCGAACCCGAACCCGAACCCGAGTTCGGCTCTCGAGACTGGCCAAGTACCCGCGGCAGACTCGGCTTGGAGCTTGGCGGTTGGGCTGGCGGAAGCGTCGGCGTCCTGCCCGGGGCGACGCCTGCGGCGGGAGTTTCGGTGGCGTGGCTGGGTGAGCGCTGGGCCGCCGTCGGGCGCGGAGAGCATGAGTTCGAGCGGTCGACGGGAGCCGGTTCCCCGGGCGTCGCGGTCCGCCTCACCCGCGGGTCCTTGACCACGGGCCCTCGTTTCCAGCTCCCCAGGCGTCTGGACCTTCGTGTCGTCGCCGGCTTCGAGTTCGGGGTTGCCCGCGGTCGAGGGTTTCGCGTGCCGGAGCCCGGCGAGGACCGGGTGTTCTGGCGCGCGCTCTCGGTGGTCGCGACGTTTGCGCACACTTGGAGGTCTGGAGCATTCGTCGCGCTGAGTGCGGACGTTCGGGCCTCGCTCGGGACGGTGCAGTTCATCGTCGCAGGTGGGCAGCGGCTCGACGTCCTCGGGCCCGTGGGCGGCACGCTACGCTTGGGCGGCGGCGTTCGTTTCTGAGCGTTGGGGCCGCCCCGAAGTTTTGATCACGACGAGGGCAAGGGCGCGACACTATGGAGGCAGTCGGCTCCCGTGTGCCTTCAATGGGCTTCGAGAACACATTTCGACGGCGATACCCGCTCGTCTGCCGACTCGTTCGCGGTTTTGGCGTTGCGGCTCCCCAGGTGGAGGACGCGGCGCAGGAGGTCTTCATCGTGTTGTACCGGCGCAGAGACGAATTCGTAGCGGGGGATGTCGTCCCCACGCCGCTCCTGTACGGGGTTGCGCGCAGGGTCAGTGCGAACGTGAGGCGCAAGGAAGCTCGGCGCCGCGACCGTGATGGGCTCGACGGACGGCGGCTGGTGGCGATCGGCGGTGGAGCGGAGGAGAGGCTGCAGTTGCAGTCACAAGCAGCCGTCGTTCGGGTCGCCCTCGAAGGGGTGGATGACGCGAAGCGGTGCATCTTCGTGATGGTCGAGGTCGAAGGGATGACCGTGAAGGAGTTCGCGGCGGAGTTCGACATCAACGTCAACACTGCGCACGCCAGACTTCGGGCCGCTCGCATGGCGGTCGAACGAGCGGTGGCTCGTACCAAAGCCCGAGCCGCTCGGGCGGAGGCGCCCCGATGAACGCGCCGAAGCCATCGGGGTTGAGTGACGACGCCGTGGGGTTTGTGGACGCGTTCCGGGAGGACGTGGGCGCGTTTCCGGAGGCGCCGGCCGATGTCGGTGTCGCCTGGGCGCGGTTCGAGGACGTCGTGAAGCCGGCGCAGAACCGCAGACCGCTCGTTTGGTTTGGGGCGGCGGCTGGGTTGGCGGCGGCCGCCGTGTTGGTCTGGGGGGTTGGCTCGTCGACCTCGATGCAGAGCTTGGAGCCGGAGCCTGGCCAGCAGGCGCCCGACCGCGCTGCAACCGAATCCGGTGAGGTCGCACCGTCGCGGTCTCCGAAGGTGGAGCCACGCCGAGGTCCGCAAGCTCCACCCAGGACGGAAACTGTGGCTCCAACTCCGGTGGAGGTACCGGCCGGCACGGTGACGCCGCGGTCGCCTGCAGTTGTTACGCCGACTCGAGTCCGCCCCGCGAGGCCCGAGTCGGCGAGCCGACTGGCCGAGGAGTTGCGGCTGCTGGACGCGATGCGAGCGGCGTCCAAAGCAGGCCGTCATGCCGATGCCCTGCGAATGGTCGGGGAGCACGCGGCCGCGTTCGAATCCGGATCGTTCGCGGCGGAGCGAGACCTCGCCAAGGTGCGGGCGCTGTGTGGCCTAGGAAGGCTCGAGCAGGTCCGTGCAGCGCAGTCGGGGTTCGCGAAGTCCCACCCTGCCAGTCACCTCGCCTCGTTGGTACGCGGCGCCTGCCCGGACGCCGCGGAAGAAATCCGAAAAACGGATCACGGCCCATGAGCTCCCGCGACAAGAGAAGCAGCATGAACTCCTTGCGACTGATGCGTTCGTTCCTCGTTCTCCTGCCGTTGGGCTTCGCGGCCCCGGCGTGTGACACCGGTGTCGTGGGTCAAGAGCCCGACATGGACGTGGAAGACGACGAGGACCCTGCGGAGTGCGATCCGGGGCTGACCTGTGGCGACGCGATTTCGTGCATCGATGGCATGCAGTACCCAACGACTTGCGGCGCGGCGAACTGCGACGCCCCGCTGGGTCCATGCGAGGAGGAGCCCGACTGTGACCCCACCCTGACATGTGGCGACGCGATCTCATGTATCGATGGTGTGCAGTACCCGACGACGTGTGGCGCGGCGAACTGCGACGCCCCGCTGGGTCCATGCGAGGAGGAGCCCGACTGTGACCCCACCCTGACATGTGGCGACGCGATCTCATGCATCGATGGTGTGCAGTACCCGACGACGTGTGGCGCGGCGAACTGCGATGAGCCGCTGGGTCCCTGCGACGACGAGCCCGACTGCGACCCAAAGCTGGCGTGCGACCAAGCCGAAACCTGCTTTGAAGGCGTGCTGTATCCGACCGGTTGCGGCGCCACAAACTGCGACATGCCGATTGGGGACTGCGACCCCGATCCCGGCGAGTGCGACCCAACGCTTCCGTGCACGGCGGCCGAGACCTGCTTCGAAGGGTTGCTGTACCCGAGCGGCTGCGGCCCCGACAACTGCGATGAGCCGATCGGCGAGTGCAAGGACCCGGATCCCAAGTGTGACCCGGAGATGCTCTGCGACGATGCGCTCACCTGCTTCGGGGACCTGCAGTACCCCAGCGGCTGTGGCCCGGCGAACTGTGATGAGCCCATCGGCCCGTGCCCGCCTGACGACTGCGACCCGATGATGGCCTGTGGTGACGCCGAGACGTGCGTCGAAGGCGTCCTGTACCCCTCGACGTGCGGTCCCGACAACTGCGACAAGCCCATCGGCGACTGCGACTGAGTCTTTGTGACTCGCGCCCCGGCGGACCTCTTCGCAGCGCGAGGGCGTCCGCCGATGTCGTTGGTCGGGGGGCCTGTAGGGGGGCGGGGCCTAGCGGTGGGCGAGCACGATGCTGCGCGATGCCTGGGCGCACCCGGCTCGGACGGTGTCTGGCCGCTGGATCGGAACCCCACCGGTATCTGGACACTTCGGAAGCGCTGGCGCCGGTTGGCTGAACGGATCGCGGAGGTCCTCGGCGGGCTTCGCCGGGGCACGCCGCGTCCGTGTGGGCTCAGCGAAGGGGTCGCGCAGGTCGTGACGCCGGGCGCTGGCCCGCTGACGCCGCTTGGCCTTGGTGTTGGTGTTGGCCTTGGCCTGGGAGGTCGACGACGACGGGGGCGCGGAGGCTTGCACCGTCGACACGCGGAACGGGTTGCGCAGATCGTATGCCGCCGCGGTGGCGCCGCGCGTTGTTGCCCGGCGACGAAAGTCGATCAGCAGCAGCGGGGTGGTGTCTTCGCTCGTCTCCGCCCGGTCGGCTGTGCTCGCCGCCGTTGGGGGAGGTGCGTCGGCAGGAGCGGGGTTGGGCTCCGGTGCAACGAAGAGTCGCGCGAGCGCGAGCAGCACCAAGGTCCCCACGCCCACAGAGTGCGCGACGCACAAACGCCACGCAATGCCAAACTGGTCCCGGAGCCAATCTCGAGGGCGCCGTTACGCCCTCGAGATCTCACAGTGAGCGCGGATCCGTCAGTCGTCCGGTGATCGCGGACGCGGCAGCGACGGCTGGAGATACCAGGTAGACGGGGCCCGGTGCCCCCATCCGGCGATCGAAGTTCCGGTTCGTGGTGCTGGCGGTGGTCTCGCCGTCGTGGGGCACGCCGGGTCCGTTGCCGATACAGCTTCCGCAGCCCGGTGCGGTGATCACCGCGCCGACCCGCTTGAACTCCTCGAGCAGCCCTTCGGCCTGCGCCGCTGCAAACACGTCGGCGCTGGACGGCGTGACGGTCATGCGGACACCTTCCGCGAGATCCCGGTTCTTGAGCACATCGGTGGCGGCTCGCAGGTCGGTGAGGGACCCGCCGGTGCACGAGGCGATCACGATGTTGTGGACCTCGACCTCGGACACCTCGGACAAGGGCTTGCGGTTCCGCGAGTCGCCGGGGGTGGCGACGGTGAGCGGAACCTCGTCGAGGTTGATGTTGAACGTCTTGACGTACTGCGCATCCGCGTCGGGCTCGACCAAAGCGTCCGCGAAGTCCTGGCCGCGTCGCTCCTGGAGAAACGTGCGGACCGACTTGCAGGGCTCGACAATGCCGGTCATGAGGCCACCTTCGACCGTCATGTTGGTGATGACGGAGAGTTCATCGACGTTCCACTGGTCGAGCCCGGATCCGCCGAGCTGGATGACGGCGGTGTCGGTGGGGGACTCGCGCCACTGCTCTTCACGGAAGTAGGGGTCACCGATCAGGTGGAGAATGAGATCTTTGGGTGACAGCAGGCCTTTGGCATCGCCTTCGACCAGCACCCGAATGGTCCGGGGCACGGTCACGGGGATCATGCCGGTGCGCAGCGCGAAGGACATCGCGGTGGAGCCGACTCCAAAGGCGAACGCGTTGAGGACACCTGCGGTTGGGGTGTGACTGTCGGTGAGAACGATGATCTCCCCGGGCCGCGCGTAGTCCTCGACCACAATGCGGTGGCAAACGCCTGCGGGGAGCGCTTGCCCGGGGCCGTGAAGCCGCAGGCCGTGCTCCTTGGCGGCTTCGACCATCTGGTCGCGCAGACGCCGGGCTGGGAGCAGACGCTGAGTCTTGACGATGTCCGGGACCGTGGGCTGATCGATCAGCACAAAGTGGTCTTCGAACGCGGCGACGTCGTTGGGGCGCTCAACCGGCGCGTTGCCCCACTCCTGCGCGTAGAGGTCCATGACCATGCCGCCGGTGTACTCGTGCACACCGCGGAAGCCGGCCTCACACAGGACCTGCTCGCCGGGGCGGACCGAGGCCAGTCCTTGGGGCTTGCCGTTGCCGGTCCAGGCGCGCTTGGCCACGATCTTTTCGATGCAGGTCATCGGCGCGGCGCTGCGCTCGACGGTGTAGCTGGGCTCGATCTCGCCGGCGAGGAGCTTGGTCCCGTACTGCAGCAGGCCGCCGCAGCCCGCGACTGCGGCGAAGAAGGGGGGGAGCGCTTGGGCGAGCGCTGCGGTGTCCACGTCTTCGCCCGCGTTGAGGCGCTCGACGACGGAGAGGTCGGTCGTGAACGGAAGCCCGCTGTAGACCATGTTCTCCTGGAAGATCCGCTGGAAGCTCTTGGCGACCACGAGCTCGATGCCGGCGCCCTGGTGAGCGACAACCGCAACCTCGCGGCTGCTTCCGGAGCCGTAGGCGTCGCCGCCCACGACGACCTGGAAACCACCGTCCTTGACCGTGTCCTTGTCGACCGTCTCCTTGAAGTTCTGCAGGAAGTACGGCCCGAGGATGTCGCCGGTGTAGCCCAGGGTGCACGCGGCACCGTTGATCATGGCGTCGGTGTTGACGCCAAAGTGAAGGGCGGGGGGGTCCTGGGTCGAGAAGGCCGCGTTCTCGCCCGAGAGTTGCGACGCCAGCGCGCCTTCGTCATCCGTCAGCCACAGAACCCGTCCAGTCAGCTTCATCGGCGGGACTCTACCCTGGCCGCAACCGGCCCGAAGATGACGAAACGCAAGAACCCCGCCCCCGCGAAGGGGAGGGGTCCCATCTGTGAAACCTCTCAGTCCGCGTCGGCCACCCAGGGAGACCGCCGCGAGCGCGGGAGGGCGACCGTTTGGGGGGGGGAGCGAAGACCGGCTCAGTCTCGACCGCCGCCGAACAGGCGCAGCAGCGACAGGAACATGTTGATGAAGTTGATGTAGAGCACCAGTGCGCCCAGGACCGCGAGGTTGCCGCGGCCACCACGGGCTCGGTACAGCTGCTTGATCGCCTGGGTGTAGTAGGCCGTGAGACCCGCGGATACGGCGGCGATCAGGGCGGAGATACCGAGGCTCATCGAGACGCTCTGAACCAGGAACCCGTTGACGAGCGAGGCAATGATCGCTCCCAGAAGCGCCATCACCATGAACTGGCCCATGCCCGAGAGGTCCTTCTTGGTGACGTAGCCCAGCACGCCCATCCCGGCGAACATGCCGACGGTGGCGGCCATGACTGCCGCGATGTTGCCCACCGCGTAGACCATCGGGACGTAGGAGAGGACAACGCCCATCATGGCCGCGTAGCCGAAGAAGCCTGCTGCGGCGAGGCTACGGTCCATGCGCGGGACCATGCGCTGCAGCGCGATCGCCATGATGAACGTGCCGATCGACAGGATCATGCCCAGTGGGCTGCCCCACACCGCGCCAAAGATCGACGGACGCGTGCTGATGCCCCAGGCGACGACACCGGTGATGGACACACCCGCGGCCATCCACAGGTAGACACCGTTCATGAACTGGCGGGTGCCGTCCTGCAGCTGCCCACGTGGGGAGGGCGCGCGCGCCGACTCAACCACACGCTCTTGCTGAAAACCGTACATGCGGACACTCTTGTCACGGATCGGTATGGGTCAACCTCGCGCGCTCATCGGATGGCCCTCGTTTGCGTTCCGTTCGCAATCCACAGCGCCCGCGGTGCGAACGCTTCTCGTCGCCGTGGGGCTCCTCACCGCCTGCTCGGGCTCATCAAAGGAGCGCAACTTCTCATTCCTGTCGTCGCCGGCGCAGGGACGGCCCGCCACCTGTCCGGACGATGCGGTCGACCCGGGCGGCCCCGGCGGCGGACCGATGGCACCGAAGTGCTCCTACGACAACGCGAAGTCGGGGCTGGTCCAGCTGCGGGGGTCAGTCCTCCTCCAGGGCGCCGATGGCACCCGGCACGCGCCCGCAGAAGGCATGCGGGTGACGGTGCACCGCGACGGTGGCGACTCCATCGGACGCACGGTGTCCGACGCGCAGGGGCGGTTCAGCGTCAGCCTCTCGACCGGCCCCGGCTCCTACCGCTTGCGGGCGGTCGCCGAAGAGTCGGGGGAGGTCCTGGCCGAGCGACCGTTCGTGATCGTGGAGGGTGCCCGCAGCGTGGATGCTCTAGATCTACTGCTGACGGTCGATCCGGCGCTCCGCTGAGGACGTGAGGAGGACCCCTTTTCGGTCGACGCCGATCCGGGGGCCCATGCAGTAGTCTGCCGCCGTGGCGACCCCTAGCGAGCTGCTCCGACCCACTGACACCTTCGTCCGCCGTCACCTCGGTGCCCGCGATGCGGACGTTCACACGATGCTCGAGGCGATCGGCGTGCCGAGCCTGGAGGCGCTGGTCAGCGAGACCGTGCCGGGCGGCATTCGGCTCCAAGGCAGTCTCGACATTGGGCCACAGCGCGGGGAAGCCGAGACCTTGGCGGAACTGCAGACGATCGCCAGCCGCAACGACGTGCGCCGCTCGTTCATCGGCATGGGATACGCCGACACGCTCACGCCCGGCGTCATCCTACGCAACATCCTGCAGAACCCCGGTTGGTACACCGCGTACACGCCGTACCAGGCTGAGATCGCCCAGGGCCGTCTCGAGGCGCTGCTGAACTTCCAGACGATGGTCGCGGACCTCACCGGGCTTCCGCTGTGCAACGCGTCGCTGCTCGACGAGGGCACTGCGGCGGCGGAAGCGATGGCGATGAGTCACCGGGCGCTTCGAGGGAAGCGGAACCGGTTCTTGGTCGCAGACGATTGCCATCCGCAGACGATCGCAATCCTACAGACCCGCGCCGAAGGTCTTGGCATCGAGGTCGTGCTCTCGGCTCCGGATGCTCTGAGTCCCGACGAGAGCACCTGCGGCGTTCTGCTGCAATACCCCAACACCTACGGCGCGGTGATCGACCCGACCCCGGCGATCGAGGCTGCCCATGCGGCCGGTGCCCAAGCGGTCGTGGCCACCGACCTGCTCGCCATGACCCTGCTCAAGCCGCCGGGCGAGTGCGGTGCCGATGTCGTCGTGGGCTCGTCACAACGCTTCGGCGTTCCGCTCGGCTACGGGGGCCCCCACGCTGCGTTCATGGCCACGACCGAGGGGCACAAGCGGCATCTACCCGGCCGGGTCATCGGCGTCTCGAAGGACGTCCACGGAGCGGTGGCGCTGCGGATGGCCATGCAGACTCGCGAGCAGCACATTCGCCGCGAACGGGCGACGAGCAACATCTGCACCGCGCAAGTCCTGCTCGCGGTCATCGCGGGAGCCTACGGCGTCTACCACGGGCCGCAGGGACTCACCCAGATCGCCCAGCGTGTGCACACGGCCACCGCGGTGCTCGCCGCTGGCGTGCGTGGTGCTGGGCACGAGGTCGAGACCTCCGCTGCGTTCGACACCATCGCTGTGAGGGTGACCGGCGGGGCAGCTTCCCTGCGGGCCCGATGCGACGCCGAAGGCATCAACCTCCGGCAGATCGACGACGCACGAGTCGGCGTGACGCTCGACGAGACCGTGACGACCGACGACTTGCGCGCGCTGCTGCGGGTGTTCGGTGCACAGGGGGACGACCTCGACGCCATCGACTTCGAGGGGGCCGTCGCGATCCCCGAGGGACTGGTGCGCAGCTCCGAGTTCATGACGCACCCGGTGTTTCACCAGCACCACGGCGAGCACGAGATGCTCCGCTACCTCAAGCGGCTGGAGAACAAGGACATCTCTTTGACCCACTCGATGATCGCGCTGGGCTCGTGCACGATGAAGCTCAACGCCACCTCCGAGATGGACCCGGTGACGTGGCCGGAGTTCGGCAAGCTGCATCCCTTCGTCCCGCTGGAGCAGGCGCTGGGCTACAAGGCGATGTTCGACCGGCTCGAAGCGTGGCTGGCTGACATCACCGGCTTCGATGCGGTGAGCCTGCAGCCCAACGCGGGCGCTCAGGGCGAGTACACCGGGCTGATGGTGATTCGCGCGTATCACCGCTCGCGTGGTGACGCGGATCGGAACATCTGCCTCATTCCGGTCTCAGCACACGGAACCAACCCCGCCAGTGCGGTCATGGCGGGGATGAAGGTCGTCGTCGTGGCGTGCGACGACGCGGGCAACATCGATGTGAACGACCTGCGGGAGAAGGCGGCAAAACACGCCGACAAGCTCGCGGCGGTCATGGTCACGTATCCCTCTACACACGGCGTGTTCGAGACCTCGATCTCCGAGATTTGCACGATCGTGCATGACCATGGGGGCCAGGTCTATCTCGACGGCGCCAACATGAACGCACAGGTCGGCTTGTGTCGCCCCGGCGACTACGGCGCGGACGTCTGCCACCTCAACCTGCACAAGACGTTCTGCATCCCGCACGGCGGGGGCGGTCCTGGCATGGGGCCCATCGGCGTGGTCTCCCACCTCGCGCCGTTCCTGCCCGGTCACCCGGTGGTCAACATTGGCGGCGAGCAATCGATAGGTCCCGTCTCGGCAGCCCCGTACGGCAGCGCGAGTATCCTGCCGATCTCGTACATGTACATTGCGATGATGGGCAGCGAGGGGCTGACCGAGGCCACACGGCACGCGATCCTGTGCGCGAACTACATGGCCAAGCGCATCGGGGAGCACTACCCGATCCTCTATCGCGGCGCGTCGGGTCGCGTGGCCCATGAGTTCATCGTCGATCTCAGACCGTTCAAGGCGACGGCCGGGATCGAGGCCGAAGACGTGGCGAAACGCTTGATGGACTACGGCTTTCACGCTCCGACAATGTCGTTCCCCGTCGCCGGCACCCTGATGATCGAGCCGACCGAGAGTGAGTCGAAGGCGGAGTTGGACCGGTTCTGCGACACGATGATCGCGATTCGGAAAGAGATCGCGGAGGTGGAGGCCGGGCGCCTACCCAAGGACGACAACCCGTTGAAGAACGCTCCGCACACCGCGAACACCGTGATGGCGGAGTCTTGGGACCATCCGTACTCGCGGGAGCAAGCCGCGTTTGGGTTGTCGTGGGTCCGCGACGCGAAGATCTGGCCGGCGGTCGGGCGCATCGACAATGCGTACGGCGACCGGCACCTGATCTGCTCGTGCCCGCCGATGGAAGCGTACGAGGCGTAGGGCAGATGCGCTGCCAGGGTCTTGTGCAAACCCTCGGCGGTGTGTTGCCGATGCTTGCGGCGTGCGCGTCTCCATCGCAGGGCTCCGGAGCCCACCCACGCGACACGGATTCTCAGCCGGTTGCTGCACCGTCGGTCGACGCCCCTCGAAGTGGTGAGCCCGGCGCGGCGTTGCTGGCGGTCGAGCCGGGGCAGGGGTTCGTAGGCCTGCGGGCGACCGCGGACGGTTGGTCTGCGCTGTGGCAGGACACCCGCGCGGCGGGAAGCCCTCGCCTCGTCGAGCGAACAATCTCCTCCGCTGGCCAAGGACAGCCTCGGCCGGTCGCTCCGCTCGGGGGCCCATGCGAGCACGGTGTGCCGGCCGGTGGTGCTGCAGGCAAGAAGGCGCCGTCCGTCGCGTGCGTGCATGGTGACCAGGTTCGCGAGTACGGGGACTCGGGGACACCCAGCCCTCGGACTTGGACCGTGCCCGAGCATCACGCCAGTGCCGTGGCGACTCGGCTCGCCTACCGCCCCACGTCCTCGCCGGTCGGGGTCGTCGCCTGGACGGCGGTGGCCCAGGAGCAGGCCGAGCACGTGTGTTTCGCAGAGGGCGAGGAGGAGGTCTGCGCGTGGGAGACAAAGGGTGGCCGCACCCGGTTGCTGGCGACCGTGTTGAGCCCTGAAGGCACCGCAACTGCCACGCATCCGCTCACGACTTGGCAGCCCAAGGGACGTCTGGACGCCTTGGACATTGCGGTGGCGGAGTCCGGGCCGGCATCCGTGCTCTGGCTGGAGTCTGGAGCGGGTGTGCCAGCGGTGTTGCACGCGGCCGGCGTCGGGCCCAAGGGGCTCGAGGCTCGCGTCCAACAAGTTGTGCCTGCACCCTTCGTGTCCTCGCTGGGCGTCGTTCGTTCGGCGAGCGGCGCGGTTTGGATGGCCATGCTCGCACCGGCTGCCGAGGGCCGCCCCGGGCGGGTCGGGGTGATCGGCTTTGAACACGACGGTCGAGTCGCCGAACCCCGGATGCTGCGCGCTACGGTGGTTTGGCCGTACTCCGCAAAGGTGTTGGAGTGCGCTGGAGAGCTGTGGCTCGTGTACGTCGGCTTCTCGCAGACGCGACACCTCGAACTTCGCGCCGCGGCGCTGACACCGACAGGAGCCGACTTGCTGCCACCGCTGTGGACGGGGGAGACACCGGTGCCCGAGGGCGCTGCGGGGTTGAACACGGACCTGGAGTTCTCTGCCGCATGCTCCGGTGATCGTGCTGCCGTCGCAGGAGAGTTGTACTCCGCGCAGGGGAAACAACTGCTGTTCGCCGACTGGGTCGCCGAGCGCCCCTCGCCGTAGCCCCCGGCGGTCGTCCGGTGCGCGAGGGCTGCTAGGGAAAGTCGAACACCACGGTGTTCGTTGCGATCTGGAGTGCCGCACGGGACTCGGCCACCCGCAGGCTTGCCGCGGCCAGCTGCTCGGTTGCGGCCGACTTTCTTCGGCTGATCGGCGCCTGCAGCCCGGCGATCGCCAGCTCGAGATCCGCGGTTCGCTTGCGGAACACATCCAGCCAGAATACTCCGACGGCCTCCGCGGGATGCCCGTTGTGCCATGCCTCGAGTCCGTCGCGAGCGGCAGTGAATGCGTCACTGGCCAGCTTGCAGCTCGAGGGAACGGGCCGCTCCTGGGTGACGCAGGGAAGCGCCGCCCGGCCCAGGACCGCCGTGTTGGTCACGTGCCACGCCGCGGACGAAGCACGACCCCCACGTCCCAGGGCTTCGAGCCACTGTGCGTCCGCCTTGTCTTGCGCGGCTTCGAGGGTGCCTGCGAATGTCTCGGCCGCCTGGTGGGCAGCCTCGTACGACTTCGCAAGCCCAGGGAGCTCCGTCTGCAGCTTGCCCCACTCGTCCGAGACGTAGGCTTCGGTGTCGAAGTACTCCCGCAGTTCCGCAGCCCGGTTCCCGTAGCCGCGGGCGGCCAGGACGTACGCGCGACCTTGGGTCGGCAGCTCGGGGGCGATCCCGGGGATCGGAGCTGCCCCCAATGGACAGGCGTCGAGAAGCTCACCGTCGAGCGTGTCGAAGAATGGCTGCAGGTCCCGTTTGCGGACCCGGAGCTTCTTCGTATCCACATCCTGTCCCAGCCGGACCCACGACCGCTCGAGGCGGCTGCCGGTTCGCATCAAGCAGCGGCTCCACTGGGTCAGACGCTCACGGCGCTGTTGCAGGGGGTCCTGCGTCTTGGACTCGGACTCCTCCTGGGGCGAGGCACCAACGAACTCTGGGAGCGCGGGTTCGGGCACCTCGTCCTGTGGCTCCCCACAGGCGAGCACTAAGACGAATACGAGCGGGCTATGGCTCCTGCTCAGACCCACTGGGCGTCCTCGGGGACGATGATCCGCAGGTGGTGAAAAAGATTCTCCACCCGGTAGCGGGATGTCGCTGGGAACTCCTCTCCGTCGATCTGCGCGTGCACATTTTCGAGGGCTTCTGGACGGTGCACCGTCATCTCGATCGTCTTGCCGCGAGGGACTGAGCGCTTGGGCACGCCCAGGACTTCGAGGTCGTCGGAGGTGACCGGGTTGCGCTTGTGGCCGCCGATCGCCGCAGCAGCCCAGTCGGCGTGTCCACGAAGGACCACGACTTCAAACCGTCCATCGTCGGGCTTGGCATCGGGCGCGAAGATCCAATCCCCGGCGTACAAGATGGTGCCTTGGATGAGCACGTCGGTGACCCCTTCGTAGTGCGAAGGCTGGCCGTCGATGACGAGATCGAGGGAGAAGGACTTCCGACTGACGAGGTTGCCCAGAAGCGTTCTGAGCGTGGCGCTGGTGTAGACCACCTTGTCTCGGTAGAAGCGGCGAAGCAGCGGCATGTGCTCGACCCACTCCCGTTCTCGGTTTCGGCGGTAGAGGATCTGCGCCGACAGGCCGAGGCCGCAGCTGTCGAACCAGAGGTCGCTACGCGTGACGTTGTCGCTGTCGTCCAGCGCTTCGATCCGGCCGACGTCGAGCCACTGCTCGATGCCCTCCGCAATGACGTCGACGTTTCGGCGCAACGCCTTGTTCCCGGCGAGGATCCCAAACGATCGCCCTTGATCGTTGGCGGTCCCCATCGGGAGCATGCCGAGCGGAACGTCCACGCCGGAGCGCTCTCGGGACAAGATGATCGCCTTGGCGGCTTCGGCGAAGGTTCCGTCGCCGCCCATGTAGACCACGCGCGCCGTATCCTCGCGCTCGAGCCGTTCGGCCAAAGCGGGGACCGTCTCGCCGCCGGGGAGAGTGGCGAAGAACTCCGGAGCCAACCCCGCCTCAGCCAGCGCGGTCATCGCGTCGTCGATGAACTTCTTGGCCGCTCCGCTGCGGGCGGTCGGGTTGGCAACGAGGACAGTGGTGCGAGGGTTGGGCACCGGCGGCGTAACGGTAGCAGAACAGGGCTCCGGCGGCGGTTTCACTGAGAACCATCGCCGATTTGTGAGTCTGCGCATTCCGCGTCAAACCTGGAAATCTGCTACTGCTCGCCCATGAGGCGTTTCGTCATGGCCGCGCTGGCCTTGGTCCCCGCAGGGTGTTCGGTCTCCGCATCCACCTCCACGCAACCCCCGACCCCGGCCGCCGAGGGGGAACAGGACGCGTTCGCGTTCGAAAACCCGGGCGGCATGTGGATGCCGGTCCAGATGGAGGCGCATGCCGAAACGCTTCGCAAGCTCGGCGTCGGTTTCGAGCCTGAGGCGCTGGCCGACCCGACGCAGTTTCCGCTCAACGCCGTGGTGAGCTTGGGGGGTTGTTCGGCCTCGTTCGTCTCGGAGCAGGGGTTGGTCATCACCAACCACCACTGCGTGACCCGAGGGCTGCAGCACAACTCGACACCCGAGAAGAACCTGCTGCGTGATGGATTCCTGGCGAACACGATCGAGGACGAGCCTTCGGCCGGCCCCACGTCGCGCATCTACGTGACGACGTCGTTCACCGACGTGACCGCGAAGGTCCTTCCGGGCCTCGAGACGATCACGGACCCGACCGAGCGGTTCAAGGAACTCGACAAGCGCGTCAAGGAACTCGACAAGACGTGCGAAGCCAAGAGCGACGACACGCGTTGCCGCATCGCGTCTTACTTCGAAGGCGCCCAGTTCTTCGAGATCGAGCAGCTCGAGATCAAGGACGTCCGCGTCGTGTACGCCCCCCACGCCGGAGTCGGTGTGTTCGGTGGAGAGGTCGACAACTGGCGCTGGCCGCGGCACACGGGCGACTACTCGTTCTTGCGCGCCTATGTCGGCCCCGATGGCAAACCGGCCGCATATAGCGAGGACAACGTCCCCTACAAGCCTGTCGCACACCTCGAGCTGGCCAGCACGCCGCTGCGTCCGGGCGACTTTGCGATGGTCGCGGGCTACCCCGGTCGTACGTATCGTCTCAAGACCGCCGACGAGGTCGCGACGGCCACGAACTACAGCTACCCCTCGCGCATTGCCAGGAATGAGGCGTATATCGCCACGCTCGAGGCGCTGACCAAGGAAGACAGCGACCTCGCCATCAAGGCAGCGTCTCAGCTTCGCGGCCTGCACAACTCGCTGACGAATGCCAAGGGCATGCGTGACGGACTGGGCGCGGGCGGTCTCCTCGACCGCAAGCGAGAGCTCGAGTCCGATCTCAAGGCCTGGATCGAGTCCGACGACGCGCGCAAGACCGAGTACGGCGACGTGCTTACCGCGCTCTCTGAGGTCTCGGCGAAGCGTGCCAAGACCCGCGTCCGAGACGACGCGACCTCCGAGCTGCTTCGTGCGAGCACCTTGCTTGGCGTCGCCGGCATGGTGTGGAGCGCTGGGGAGAAGCGAACCGACGAGAAGCTCGAGGAGCAGACCGTCGTTGCGATGCAGCAGCGCCTCAGCTCACTGGGCAAGAGCTACGACCCTCGTCTCGATCGCGCGACGATGAAGCTGGCGCTGCTGCGTACCAGCGCGCTGCCCGAAGCGGACCGCCCCGATGCGATCCTCGAGGCCATCGTCGGCAACAAGGCCACGTTCCCGCTCGACGAGGCCGCCGCGGACAAGGCGCTGGAGAAGCTGTACGGGAAGACCAAGCTGGGCGACCCCAAGGTGCGCTCTTCTTGGATCCGCACCGCCACCAAGCCCAAGCTCGAGCGCAGCAAGGACCCGTTCTTCAAGCTCTCGAAGGCGCTCAAGGAAGCCACAGCCGACATTCGTGCCCGGCAGCAGGTCTACGACGGCACGATGGCAGCGCTTCGACCCCGCTACGTCGCCGCTCTTCGTGCCTTCACCAACGGCCCGCTTGCCCCCGACGCCAACAGCACGCTGCGGGTCTCGTTCGGTACCGTGCGTGGCTACAAGACCAGCCCTGACGCGGACGTCTACCACCCGTTCACGACCGTCAGTCAGATGCTCGCCAAGCAGACCGGCGAGGAGCCGTTCAACGCTCCAGCCCGGGTCATCGAGGCGGCCAAGACGGCCAAGGAGACCTCATACGTGGACCCGGCGCTCGGCGACGTGCCGCTGGACTTCCTGGCCGACCTGGACATCACAGGCGGGAACTCGGGGTCGGCCACGCTCAATGCCAAGGGCGAACTCATCGGCCTCGCGTTCGACGGCAACTATGAGTCGATCGCGAGCGACTGGGTGTTCATGCCCGACGTGACGCGCTCCATCCACGTGGACGTCCGCTACATCCTTTGGGTCATGGACCACGTCGACGGTGCACATCGCTTGATGGAGGAAATGGGAGCGACGCCACAGGCGAAGATCCCCGACTCCAAGCCACCCAAGGCCGGTGCCGGTGCGATGAGCACGACACCCGCGAGCAAGCCCAGCAAGTAGTCGTACGCGCGCGGCGAAGTCGCCTTCGCAGCACAACAAAGGGGCCCGCCAACTCGGCGAGGCCCCTTCTTCTTGCGATGCGGCAGAGGTGGACGCCGAATCAGCCCAGCTCGTCCATGAGCTGAATCGCGAGCTCGCAGTACGGGTTGAGCTCGAGCGCTCGCTGAAGGGCTGACCGTGCTTGGCCCGTGTCGCCGAGCGAGTGGTGCAGCGAGCCGCGGTACGCCCAGACCAGGTCGAGGCTGGGATCCATCGACTCGGAGTACTCCAGCAGCTCGAACGCATGTTGTGCGGTCTCGAGGTCCTGTCCGGCGGCCATGAACCGGGAGTACGCCAGCATCGCGTGCAGCTCGGCGACGTCGAACCCGTTGTCGTACGCACTCTCCAAGAGCGCGACCGCGTCGGGGAAGCGTTGTTCGCTGAGTGCTGTCTCGGCGTCGTTGAAGTGCATGGCCCCGACCATTTCGGGGTCCTGGCTGTCTTGGAAGGTGGCTTCAGGGCCCGTGTAGCCGGCGGTTGGAGCCGCCGCCGGCCCCGCTGTGGCAAGCTCGACATCGTCGAGGTCGTCGAGATCCACGAGGGCGTCGTCCAGGGCGTTGTCGTCCTCTGTGCTTGCGGCCGGCTCCTCGAGGGGTCCCTCGGGGTCGAGGTCATCGAAGGCGAGGTCGTCGTCGACCTGAAGCTCGTCTGCCCCACCGAGATCGATCTCATCGAGCTCGCCGAGGTCGTCGACCGGAAGCAAGTCCGCGAGGTCGTCGCTGCTTTCGGAAAGGAGGAGATCGTCGTCGACGTCAAAGTCCTCGGCGGGGGCGCCGTCCGCTGGCTCGGCAGCAACGGCGGCGTCCGAAGCGAGCTCGAAGTCGTCCTCGGGATCCAGAGCGAGCTCGTCCTCGGGCTCGAGCTCGAAGTCATCTTCAGGGTCCAGATCCAGCGGCCGTGGCGTCGCAAGGTCGCGATTGACGGCCATCGGCGGCAGCGGATCGGCCCGGGTGGCACCGGGGTCGTCATTTCCGAGGTCAACCAACGGCGGCTCGGTTGGCTCTGGTTCGTCGAGTTCGTCGAGTTCGTCGAGTTCGTCGAGTTCGTCGAGTTCGTCGAGTTCGAGAACGTCGTCGGCCGGGGCCTCTGGCTCGGCGGTCAGCTCCGGCGGAGGCTCGGGGGCGGGTTCTGCGTCGAGGACCGGAGGCTCCGGATCTGGCTCGGCATCGGGCCCAACAAGCTCCGGCTCGAGCTCGAGATCCGCGTCGATGTCGATCTCGGGCTCGAGCGCCGCATCGGGCTCAAGCTCAAGCTCCGGCTCTGGCTCCGACTCGAGCGCCGGTTCCACCGGCTCGGGCTCGGGCTCAAGCTCAAGCACCGGCACGGGCTCGGGCTCGAGCACGGGCTCGGGCTCGGGCTCGATATCGATGTCTGGCTCGAGCTCCGGCTCGATCTCGAGGTCGTCGAGATCGTCCAGGTCGAGACCTTCGAGCGGGTCGACGAGGCCGTCGTTGGGGCCGTCGTTGGGGCCGTCGTTGGGGCCATCGTTGGGGCCGTCGTTGGGATAGGTGGCTGCCGGCTCCGCGGGCCCGTCGTCTTCGGCCTCGGGCAGCGGCTCGGCGACCAGAGGTCCCGAGACTTCCTCCCGAAGTTCGGCGTCGTCGAAGGTCTCCTCGACTTGGTCGGGCTCGGCCGCGACGAGGTCCTCCGATACTTGCGAGCCCTGGGACGCTTGTGCAGTCACGGCGACCGGTGTGCCCAACTCGGGGGGAGGCGGACCCACGCTGGTCCCTGTCTCCAGCGCCTCAACGTCGGCGAAGTCGTCCTCGTGGTCGCCCAACAGCGCCCGCATTTGTGGAAGCTCGCCGGGCAGGGGCGTGTCTTCGTACTCGGTGATGACGTTGTGCGGATCGAACCCGGGGGTGAGGGCTGCGTCGTCGGGCCGAGCGTCGAAGTTGGGCTTGGCCGGTCGAGGCCGGCTCTCGAGAGAGGCGCTCGACAGATCGGCGACCCCGGCTTGAACCAGGCCGTAGACCAGGGCATGCGGGTTCGGCACGCTCTGCGCGAGTTCGTCACGAACACACTGGGCAACCGTCCGAGAGCCGTCGATGCACTCGACGAAGTAGCGCTCTTCACCGAGCAGATCCAACTCGGCAACGTCCAGCGGCGCGTCCTCGCCGTAGACCAGGTAGTCGCCCATCGAGGACTCGAGCAGCTTCTCGGCCCGGGCCTCGTCGTAGCGATCGAGGATCGCGCCAATGATGACGGCCTCGGGGCGCGCGTCGAGCCGAACTCCGGACCCATTGGTCGCTGCGTCGGACTTGAACTGGTAGCGCCCGTCATCCCACGCAAAGATGTCGTAGAGCTTGGCGCGCAGCTGGGCGGCCAAGCCGTAGCGTAGGTTGCCCTCGGAGAGGATGCCCATCTCGACGAGGAGCTCGCCTTGTTTCTTCCCCGTACGCCGGATGGCCTCGAGGGTCTGCTCGCACTGCTCTTGGGTGATCAGCCCCTCTGAGGAGAGGACCTGACCCAGACACTCGGACAGAACGTTGCTTCGAACGAAGACCGGCTGGCCCTCCTCGAAGAAGACGACCTTCTTGGTCTGGCCACTGAGCAGATACAAGCTGCCCGTCACCTTGCCACGCGCAATCTCTCGCACCAGCTTCGGAAAGGCGAAGCGGCGGAGGGCGCCTTTCGGCGGGAACGCGAGAGCGGGTTCGCTGGATGCCTGCACGGTGTCCATGAAGTCGGCTAGTCACCCCTCGAGGTGCTCATCGAAGGCCGTGCGCACCTCTCGTGTGCTCGCGTGAAAACGCGCGAGCAGGTCGTCCGGCCCAGTGAGGCCCATCCTACGCGCAAGTGTGCGGAGTCGGGGAGAGTTTTGCGCGAATCGGTCGGGATCTGAGCCCGCCGCCGGAGGGCTCATGCGCAGTCGATTGAGCAGCCTCCGCTGAAACCGGTAGGCCGCGCGAAGTGCACTCGCTTGGTCCTCGCCCAGGATTCCTTCCTGCTGCAACGCATCGAGTTGGGCGATGGCGCCTCGTGCGGGTCGGTGGCGCTGCTTTGCGGCGAGTTCGAGGCTCAGCGCGCCGCACAGCAGTTCAAGCTCGAGGCTCGCACCCCGACCGGTTTTTGCGTTGCGCACCGACCCGTCGCGGGGCTCACGAGCGATCTCGCGTTCGATGCGGAGCTTGAGGGATCGAACGTCCCGGGCCAGCGCCTCGCGGGTGACCGGCTGCGTCAGGGTTCCCGCCACCGCTTGCTCAACGGCATCACACAATCCACCGGGGATTGCAGCCGCCATCGTCTGGCCGGGCGCCGCACCCAAGACCATGGGGGCCTGGTGCTGCGGGTCCACAACGGCTTCGGCGATCGGCCGCAGCGGCAGCAACGCCAACCGCTCCCATGCCGGTAGAGGCTTGGCGTGATAGCGGGAGAATCCCTCGAGCGAAGAAACGAGCAAGCCTTGCCGGCCGGAGGGGCGCAGGCGCATGTCGACTTCGTACAGCCGCACGCCGAAGCGGCGCTCGCTCAGCCGGGCGAGCAGTCGTTGTCCCACGCGAATGGCTTCGCGCTGCGAGACCGGGCCGTCGAACACGAAGATCAGGTCGAGGTCGGACCCGTAGTCCATGCCAACGGCCCCGTACTTGCCCGCCGCGAACACACCCAGGCGCAGGCCGTGGGTGGCCGGGCGTTCGTGGGCGATCTCGGCGACCACGTCGCGCAGGATCAGCCGCACGCATAGGTCGGCGAGGGAGGACAACGCGTGTCCGACATCGAGTGCGTCGGGTTGCTGCCCAAGGTCGAACAGCGCGATGGCCACGCGCTGCTTCTCCATGAAGCGCCGGACCGTGGCGTCGAACCCTCGCGGATCGGGGGTCATGGACTGGGCATCTTCGGCGAGGGATTCGGCGTCGGGGAGCTTGGCGAGGCTCGCACCCATCAACAAGCCGATGCTGTCATCGGCCGCGGTGTCGGAGGTCTGCGGCAAGCCGACCAGCCCTCGCGACAGCGCCGCGGAGGTCCCGAAGAGTTCGGCGGTCAGACGCACCACGTCGCGTCCGACTTCGCCGGGCGCTGAGAGGAATTGCCAGACTTCGAAGTGCGCTGGGCGACGGCTGGAAAACTCGACGAGTCGCGCGATGGCCCCGTCGGGATCGGCGGAATCCAAACACGCGAGCAGCAGCGCCTCGAACCCTCGGCGAGCTGCGCCGCGGCTGGCCCAAGCACCGTCGGTCCGGGAGGCCAGGTGTTGCAGCAGGGCTTCGACTTCTGCGTGGTCGCGGATGCCCAGCCGGTCGAGCGCGGCGTGCCGGACGGTGCTGGGCGCCCCGAGGTCGAGGACGAGCTCTCGATCGGTGGCACGGGGGTCGCGGCCTTCGGGGGCCAGTGGGGGCGCGATGCTGGCTGCCACCGCGGATGCGATCTGCCGGGAGAGGCCGAGCGCCTCGAGGAACTCCGAAGCGTCCTCGGGGTAGGGCCCGTCCGGTGCGGCGAGTCTGCGTGCGAGCAGGCGCAGGGCGTCGGGAGCGTCGGGCAGGGAGTGGGTGTGGGCGCCGTCGGTGAGCTGGAGGCGATGCTCCACCCGTCGCAGCTCCCGGTAGGCACGCTCGAGTTCGCGATGCTCTCGGTCACTGAGCAGCCCGGCGGCGAAACATCGGTCGAGGGCGGACAGGGTGCTGGTCGTGCGTAGCGTGGGGTCGCGGCCGCCGTGCAGGAGCTGCAGCGCTTGCACGGAAAACTCGACGGTCCGGATGCCACCCTCGTCGAGTTTGATGTCGGTCGACCGCGGGCCGCCGCGACGACGCGCGCGGTGCATCAGCTCCGCGATTTCTTCGAAGATCGCTGGGGTCACGCTGCGTCGGAACACGAACGGACGTAGGAACGAGAGCAGCGACGAGGAGAGTTCCGGGTTGCCACCCACGTGTCGTGCCCGCAGCCACACCTGCCTCTCCCAAGCCCGACCATGGCGCTCGTAGTAGGCCTCGGTGGCGGCGCTGGAGAGTGAAAGGGCCCCACGCGCGCCGAACGGGCGCAGGCGTAGGTCCACCCGGAACAGCGGCCGAAACCGTCCTTCGCCCTCGAGCAGGCGGACCACCTTTCGCAGCGCATCATGCAGTGCGACCGTTTCCTTGCGACCCGACGCCCCGGAGCCCACCGCATCGTCGTGCAGGAACACCAGGTCGATGTCGCTGAGAAAGTTGAGCTCGCTGCCCCCAAGCTTGCCCATGCCGAACACAGCGACGCGGTCCTCGATGCCGTGCTCTCGCAGCGCTGCCTCGACGCAGGCCTCGGCGAGGTGGCTCAGCGCCCCGCCCACGGCTTCGAGGGGCTCGCCTTCGACTTCGGCCCGGCACAGCCGCAGATACTCGCGGGTTCGCACCCGGCCGAGCGCCGTGGCGAGTCCGAAGCGTTCACGCTCCTGCGTGATGGATTCGAGCAGCCCTTCGCGGCCGGGAGCCTCGCTCGGTGCGTCGGCCAGGACGTCCTGCGCCTCGGGCAAGATCGAAAGCAGTCGCGCCGGGTAGCTTCCTTGGTGAAGTAGTCGGCCCAGGGCCGGCCCAAATGCGTCCGGTGGCACGGTGTCGTGCAGGCTCGAGCAACGCGCGATCGCCTCGTCAGGACAGGGTCCCTCGCGGAGTGCTTCGAGTCCGGCCTGAACCCGCAACGAGGCTCCCGCGAGAGCGGTGCCCAGCGCCCCTCGGCGCAGGGCCTCGAGGCGTTCGTGGAGCGACGGATCCACCGGAGCGCCTTACCATTGCCCGGCGGCGCGCGGTAGGGTGCGGCATGCCTCAACGCGTCGCTGTCATCCTTGCCGCGGGCAAGGGGACTCGCATGAAGTCCGATCTGGCCAAGGTGCTGCACCCGTTTCTCGGGCGGCCGCTGGTGACGTATCCGGTGGCTGCAGCCTTGGAAGCCGGAGCGGAGCGGATTGTTGTTGTGACGGGTCACCAAGGGGCGGATGTGCGCGCGGCTGTCCTGTCAACGGAAGGTCTGCCGCCCGAGGCCGTTCGCTTTGCCCATCAAGCTCAGCAAAACGGAACCGGCCACGCTGTCTTGTCGGCCTTGTCAGAGGTGCCCGACGATGCGTCGCAGGTCTGGATCCTCAGCGGCGACACGCCTCTGGTCCGGCCCGCGACGCTCGAGGCCGTCGCCGAAGCGGCACGGACCTCGGAGGCCGGGCTGTGCATCACAAGCCTGCAAGCCGACGGGGCGACCGGGTACGGCCGGGTGCTTCGAGACGAAGACGGACGGCCGCAGTGCATTCGCGAAGAACGGGACTGCACGCCCGAGGAAGCCCGCGTGACCGAGTGCAACGCGGGCCTGTACTGCGCGACCGCGTCGCACCTGCACCGCGAACTTCGAACCCTCGGCACGGCCAACGCCCAAGGCGAGATCTACCTCACCGACCTGGTCGAGGTCCGGGCGAAACACGGGGAGGTCGCAGTGTTCGCGATGGACTCCGTCGAGGCCTCCGGAATCAACACGCCCGAGCAGCTCGAAGCCCTCGAGCGTGACGCTCGCTGAGATCCCAGTCTCGGCTCATCTCGGCTCAGGCTGCGACTCAGGACTGCGACGAGCCGGAGGAGAGTGCCTCTTCGACCGCGACGCGAAGTTCGCCGATGTCGAACGGCTTCTCCACAAACGAGAAGCATCCCGCGTCGAGCGCGAGCTTCCGCTCTTGTTTCATCACGCTCGCACTGATCGCGATGAATGGGATGGCCGCGAACGCCGGGATCGCCTTGATCCGGCGCACAACCTCAAACCCGTCGATCCCGGGGAGATCGAGGTCCAGCAACACCAGGTCGGGAGGGTTGTTCTGGATGCAGACCAGCCCCTCCTCACCCGTAGCTGCGCCTTCGACCTCATGGCCAATGTGCGCCAGGACCTTCGTGACCAGCGCGAGGTTGGCCACATTGTCCTCGATGTACACGACTCGGCGCGGCATCGACATGATGTGGAGCATAGTACAAGCGCGGCGTGGCGCGAGTCGTCGGGTACACTGACGTTCCGTGCGCGCGCGTGTTCGATGGCGGCGTCTGGCCGCTACCGGGACTTTAGCTCTCCTGAGCGGTCTGTTGACCTGGGGGATCTCGGTCCGCGCCGAGGCGGCACCTCCGGGCGCCCAGCCGGCGACCCGCTCCGGGGGAGCGCCGCTCGATGAGGCAACGAGAGAGCCGGAGGACGACGGGACGCGTCTGATCTCGCTGCGCCGGGTCGAGGTTCGCGGGCTGCAACACGTCTCGCGGCGGCAGGTCGACGACACGCTGGAACGCGAGGGCCTGGTGGAGGGCTCGGAGCTCGTCTGGCCGGAGGACTCTCGGGTCCGGCGAACCAGACAGCGGCTGCGCTCCACCGGATTCTTCAAGTCGGTGACCCTGAGCCTCGAGCCCATCGAAGGCTCCGAGTCCGCCGCGGCGTTGGTCGTGGACGTGCAGGAGCGCTCGACGGTCTCGGTCGACCGGGTCTACCTGGGTTCGTCTGACTTCACGCCGTTTCACGGCGGCGTCGCGCTCAACGAGCGAAACTTCGCGGGCCGCGGGGTCCTACTGGGAGGGTCGTTTGTCTGGGGCTCGCTCCCCACGGTGTCGCGCGGGCGCCGGCAGCAGGCGTACACGGTGTTCGCAGAGGCGCCCCAGCTTTCGGATGCGCCCATCGGCGTGCTGGGAGGGGCGTTCGCCATTTCCGCTGGCGAGCCCTATCGCGTCGGTGGCTCGGAAGCATCCCCTTCGCCCTCGAACTTCCGGACCTTCGACTACACACGGGCCGGCGGATTGTTCGGGGTCACGTTTCCGGTGCAGACCCATCTGCGGCTCGGGCTCGACTATCGCTTTGAGCGCATCAACGCGTTGCTGCCCGCCGAGGCGGCGTACCGCGACCCGCTGGGGGTGACGACGCCCGTCGAGCTCGATGTCCGGGCTGGGGCTCACCGACTGACCGTGGCGACGGTTTCGTTGGCGTACGACGGTCGCCAGCAAAGCTTCCTCACCGGCAAAGGCGCGCAGGTCGGGGTTGATGTTCAGCTCTCGTCAACGGGACTGGGTTCGCAGTACGAGTACGCCAAGCTCATCGCGGTCGGGGCGTACACGATCCGCCTTCCGTGGCGTCACTGGCTCACGCCGCGGGCTCAGGTCGGACAGATCGTCGGTGACGCGCCGCGATTCGAGCAGTTCTACGCGGGCGACCTGTCGACTTGGACACCCGGACGCGAAGAGAGCCTGCGGTTCTCGACCCGAAACCCCATCGACGTGTTCGGGAGCGGGATCGATACGCGGACCTTCGGATCCATGTCCGCACGTCTCGACCTCGAATACGTATGGCCGGTCTTCCGCCGCACGCGGAACCGAGGCGTCTACGGCGGAGACCTGTTCTGCTCGCTCGGCGTGTTCACTTTGGTCGAGGACGGGGCCGGGCGTGCACGGCGTCGAGAGGCCAGCGAGCGCGTGGCACCTGCCGGGTTCAACGCAGACCTTGGCCTGCGGCTCGACACGGCACTTGGCACCGTCAAGATCACGGTCGGCAACGTGCTACGAAGGGCGCCGCTGTGAAACGGCGAGAGCTGCTGTCGGGCTTGCTCGCGGTGCCGGCCGTGCCGATTGTGGCCATGACCAGGCCGGAGACGCTGACGACACGCAAGGCGGTGTTCGAGGAGGTCGGCGACGACGTTCGCATGACGCTCGCCCTCCCGTCGCTGATCCGAGCCCGTGACACCGACGCGCTCAAGTCGATCGACTCCAGCTTCGACACCACGCTTCGGTACTCGATGCGCGTCTGGGAGTACGGCACCCGCGAGATGGTGACCTCTCGGGTGGTCGTGGTGAAGATTCGGCGTGACCCATGGAAAAAACGCTACGTGGTGAGCCGGCGTGGAGAGGCCGGCTGGACCAAGCGCTTCTTCGCGAAGCGGGAGGCCGCCGTGGCCGCCGCGACCTCGTTGACACGTCAGAAGATCGCCAGTGTTGCCCAACTCGAGCGTAGCGAGGCGGGGGGGCCATACTACTTCATCGAGCTTCTCGCGCTTCGCAACCCGATCGACGATCCGGCCGACAAGGATGGGCGGGCCCGAGGGCGGGGCGGCGGCCGTGACCTCGAGTGGTTCTCCCGCCTGGTCGACACCCTCGCCGGGGAACGTGCGCGCGCCGAGAAGGTCGTGCACATCCGGACCAATCCCTTCTACCTGGTGCCGTGATCGATGGAACGATCCGAGCGCAGAACATACGCGGTGCCTTGGTGGGGGCGACTTTGGGTTCGAGTGGTTGCCGCGCTCGCGCTGCTCGGGACGTTGTGCGTCGGGGCCTCGGCGTACCTGGTCAACCTCGCGGTCGACTACTTCGATGCGCGGGTTGGCGACACGTTGGCGCAGGCACAGGCCGTCACTCGCGAGGTCGAGCCATTTCATCACGAGTTGGTGGACAGCCAAATCTCGGCTTGGCAGGCCCGGACGGCCCTCATGGCCGCTCGTTTCTCGACCCAACCCGGGGCACCGCAGCAACGGCTCGAGCGTTTGTTCGATGCGGAACAAGACCTCGTGCAGCTGCGGGTCGAGCTTGCCAGTGGCACCACCCTCGCAAGGGATCGCGAGGACGAGTTCCCGCAGGCCGAGTTCGAGTGGTTCGACGTGACCGCGCCGCTCGAGACACAGGCCGGTCGCAGCACGGGCCAGCTCCAGGCCGTGTTCCGTATCGATCCGGCCATCGACGCGCGGTACCAGCGGCTGGGGGAGATCAAGCGGGGCTTGGTCGTCGAGCAGGAGTCTCGGGTGGCGGTCGAGGACGCCGTTGAGCGGGTGCTGGGGATCGCCAGTGGGCTCGTCCTGTTGCTGTCGATGGCGGCTGGGTTCGCCGTGGCGCGGGCGACCACCCGCAAGGCAACGGAGCTGAGCCGAGTGATGACCGCCGTGGCCGACGGCGACCTCGCTGTTCGGTCGGCAGCCAAAGGCGCGGATGAGCTGGGTCAGCTCTCGGCCGCTTTCAACGACATGCTCGATCAGCTGCAGCGCGCACAAGACCGGGTCGGGTATCTCCAGCGGATTGGCGCGTGGCAGGAAATGGCCCGCCGGATCGCGCATGAGATCAAGAACCCGCTGACCCCGATCCTGCTGGCCGTGCAGCAGCTTCGGGACAAGGACCCGGGTCTGAGCAAGCCGTTCTCCAAGTTACTCACCACGTCCACCGAGATCGTCGAGGATGAGGTGGAAGCGCTCCGGCGAATGGTCTCCTCGTTCTCGCAGTTTGCGAAGGTGCCTCAGGTCCGAACCGAGCCCGTCGCGCTCAGTCGGGTCTTGGACGAGTTCGAGCGGGCCTACGGGCACCTTACCGACGAGGCGCAAGACGTCCTCGATGTCGCTAAACCCACGCCCGACCCGGTGCTTGTCGCGGACCGGCAGCTGATCAAGCAGGTGTTGGTGAACCTGGTGGAGAATGCGGTGTTGTCGGCGCGTGAGGCGGGCAGGAGCCCGGTGCGGGTTGAGGTCTCTGCGCACGTTGATGTCGATGCGGTTGAACTCCGCGTGGACGACAACGGACCCGGCATCCCGGCGGGTAGGCGCGAAGCTGTATTCGAGCCCTACGAGACAACGCGGGAGCAGGGGACGGGACTGGGGCTTGCGATCGTCAAGAAGGTCGCGCTCGACCACCGCGGCGATGTCTGGGTGGATGCCTCCCCTCTGGGAGGTGCACGCTTTTGTCTGCGGCTACCCCGGGCTCCGGCGGACTGATACGGTCCCGGGCGCTGTGCAAACGCCCGAGGAAACGACGCTGGATGTACCGGGGTTCGAGCTCGCGGCTCGCGTGTGGGGGCCCCCCGATGGGCGCCGCGTGCTCGCGCTTCACGGGTGGCTGGACAATGCCGCCACCTTCGACGGGCTCGCTCCGAGGCTACCGGGCTGTCGCATCGTCGCGCTCGACATGCCCGGGCATGGACACTCGAGTCACGCGGCGCCGGGTGCCGTGTACCCGTTCATCGATTTCGTCGCCGCGACTCATGGCGCGCTCGATGCTCTGGGGTGGGGAACCTGCACGCTGATGGGTCACTCACTGGGGTCGTCGGTCTGTGCAACCCTGGCTGGCACGACGCCGGAACGTGTGGATCGGCTGGTCTTGCTCGAGGGAGTCGGACCGCTGACCACCGCCGCAGCGGATGCTCCCGAGCGCCTCGCGGGGGCGCTGCGCGAGCAAGCCCGCAAGCAAGCCCGACCGATGACGACGTATCCCGACGTGGCTCACGTCGCCAAGGCGCTGGCCTTCTCCCCGTCGATGCTGACCCCGGAGTCGATACAGACGCTTCTGGGCCGGGGCCTACGGCCGACGGAGGGCGGCGTCCAGTGGCGGAGCGATCGGCGGCTGCGGTACGCCTCGCGCTCCCGATTGACCGAGGCGCAGGTCCTCGCGTTCTTGGGACGCATCGATTGCCCGACGCTGCTCATTGTCGCGAAGGATGGGCTTCGCATGCCGGAGGCGGTCATGGCCGCCCGCATCGCCGCGATCACGGACCTGGAATCGGTGGAGGTTCCCGGGCACCACCACGTTCATCTCGATGCTCCGCAGACTGTCGCGCCCGCGGTGGCGACATTCTTGGAGCGCGGGTGAGCGGGCCGGCGTACTGCCCGTTCTATTGCGAGGAGAACATCTGGCACCTCGCTGCCGATCCGCGGGTGGGGGAGGGGCAACGCCGTGTTCTGCTGATCTCCAACCGGAGCCACAGGGTTGCGCTGTGGGGACAGCGCTCGGGCGCCGCGGACACCGGCGGGCTCGTCGTCTGGGACTACCATGTGATTCTGACCTGCGGCGACGGACCGGACGCCGTCGTCTGGGATCTCGACACAACGCTCGGGGCTCCGGTGCCGCTGGGGCCGTACCTGGACCAGACATTTCGTGGCGCACCCGAACCGTTTCTCCCGATGTTCCGGGTGATCGGGGCTGACACGTTTCGAGACCGGTTTCGCTCCGACCGTCGACACATGCGCGGCGAAGATGGAGCGTTCATCGAGCCGGCGCCACCGTGGCCGCCGGTCGGTCCCGGACATACGCTCGAGACGTGGCTCGACTTCGAATGCGACCAACCCGGGGAACTCGTCGAGCTTCCGGGGTTGGTCGCGCTCCTGAGTTGACCGTCAGTCGGCCAAGCAAGCGCCGAACAGCGGGCCGACGCACGCATTGGCCTGCGAGGTGGTGGTGGAGCCGAATGATCCGCTGGGGAACGTCGCATCGTCGATCGTAAACTCGGCCACTGGCGTCACGACACCGACCTGCGTGATGGTCACGACGCTCTGGGTTTCGGTGTACTCGATACGCACGTCGTACTCGGTCGCCTCCTGCCACCCATCGGTGGTGGTGTCCGCCGGAAGAGCGAGCACGGTGGAGTCGGCGGTGTCCTGCGGGCAGTACAGGTCCGCGCCGTCGAGGTCTTCGAGCGCGTCGGCTTCGATGCGCTTGACCAGGACCCCAGCGGGGGTCGTGCAACCGAAGGAGTCCTGGGCAGCGCCTTTCCAGGCCAACGAGTAGAAGTGCGAGTTGTCCTGCGCACCCCAGACCAAGCCGATCCAATCGTCGTCGCTGGCACTATCGCTGATCTCCATGCGGCCTGTCAGCGCGGTGTTCGCGAACACCACGCCCTCACACAAGTGCAGGCCAAACCCGTTGTTACCGTTCTCGCAGGCTCGGGTTCCGCCCATGTCGTAGGCGATACTGGCGGCCGTCATCCCGCCGAAGTCGCCGGAGTACAGCGTGCAGTTGTCCTCCAGGTCGAACGGGCTGCTGTCGAGGACGACCACGGTGTCGGTCGCCGTGTTGGCACCGTCGTCCGTGGTGACTGTGTACGTCTGGAAACCGGCTGGGTCCGCGTTGGTGTCGGCTTGGTCTGGTGTGTCGAGCGAGCCGTCGTCGGGCGTCCAGCTGTAGGTGTAGGGGCCGCCCGTGCCGCCCATTGCGATCGCAGACAGCCCCACCGGGCCACCGCTGGCGTCGCCACACAGCGGTCCGGCGCTCACGCTCAGCAAGGCGTTGCAGATGTTGTCGGTGCAGCCCGCCGAGGCGCAGTCGCCCGCGTCCTCGCACGCGCCACCGGGGCCGCAGGCATCGCACGTGTCCCCGCCGCAGTCGACGTCGGTCTCGACGCCGTTTTGAACGGTGTCATCGCAGGCCGGTGCTTGGCAGACATCGTCGGTACACACGCCGCTGTCGCAGTCGTCTCCACTGCCGCACCCTTCGCCGTCGCTACAGGTGTCGCAGGACTCGCCACCACAGTCGATGCCGGTCTCTTCCCCGTTGCGCATGTCGTCGTTGCAGCTCGCGCCTTCGCAGACCTCGTCGACGCACGAGCCGCTGACGCAGTCGTCACCGTCGGCGCAGACACCTCCGTCCCCGCAACCCGCACACGTGTCCCCGCCGCAGTCGATGTCGGACTCAGCGCCGTTCCGAACGCCGTCCCGGCAGCTCGCATCTCCGCAGATGGCGTCGTCGCAGATCACTGAGGCGCAGTCGGCTGGGGCTGTGCACGCCCTGCCGTCGTCGCAGGGGTCGCAGGCGGGACCGCCACAGTCGACGTCTGTTTCGTCGCCGTCTTGCGCGTCGTTGGTGCACGAGGAGGGAGCGCAGACGTTCTCGCTCGAGCAAGAGTCGGATTCGCAATCGGCGTCGCTGCGGCAGCTTCCACCGGACCCACAGAGGCTGTCGCAGCTCCCGCCGCAGTCGACGTCGCTTTCGTCGCCGTCTTGCACGCCGTTGGCACAGGCGTCTCCGCCCGTGTCGTCGGTGTCGGTGTCGGTGTCGGTGTCGGTGTTGGTGTCGGTGTCGGTGTCAGCGCTCCCAGCGGAGTCGGCTGGGCAGTCGGCGGGGTCGTCTTGGCTGAAGCCGTCGTCGAGGCACGGGGTGTTCGAGCAGCCGACGAGACTCAGTAGGAGCAGGCCGCCACCGATGGAAAACAAGTGTCGCGAGTTCATGGGTTGTCCAAGTTCTGTGGCCACACACCGAGGTGCGGCCGGCTCGCGTGACAAAAGCAAGCGCCGTACCAAGCTTGTGCGGCCCCGGAAGCGGCACCTACGCAGACCCCAAGGTCCACACCTGCCCCAAGGGGCGAAACGCCGCGCGCACAAACGAGAACGCCCGGGAGGTCAAGGACCGCCCGGGCGTTCTTGGGTTTGGGGGCGCCTGCGCTACTCAGGCAAGCACTCGCCAAGCAGCGGCCCGACACATGCGTTCGCTTGGGAGAAGGTCGTGGATCCGAAGGAACCGCTGGGGAACGTCGAATCCACGATCGTGACGCTTGCCATCTCGACCGAGTCGCTGGTGCGCGTCACGGTGATGTTGCTCTGTGTCGCGGTGTACTCGATCTCCACTTCGTAGGCCTCGCCCTCGACCCAACCCTGAGTGGTCGTCGCGGCCGGTAGCGCAAGAACTGTCGATTGCGTTGTCGCTTGCGGGCAGTAGAGATCGGCGACGGTGAGGTCCGCGACACTGTTCGCTTCGACGCGCTTGACCAGGATTCCGGCCGGGGCCGTACAAGGGCTGATGGCTTGCGTGCCCTCCTTCCACACGAGTGAGTAGAAGTTCGACGCGTCCTGGGCTCCCCAGACGAGTCCAATCCAGTCGTCGTCGCCGGCGTCATCCTCGATCTCGATCGTCCCGGTCAAGAGTGTGTTCTCGAACACGACCTCCTCGCACAGGTGCAGGCCAATACCGCTGTTGGCGTTCTCGCAGGCGCGCGTACTGCTGTTTTCGTAGCTCACCGTCGCGGTCCCGGTCCCCGCGATGTCGGTGTACAGCGTGCAGTTGTCCTCCAAGTTGAACGGATCGCTGTTGAGCACCACCACGGTGTCTTGCGCGGTGTTGGTGCCGTCATCGACGGTCACGGTGTACGACTGGAACCCCGTGGGGTTGGCGGTCGTGTTTGCCATGTTCGGCGTGCCCAGCGTCCCATCGTCCGGCGCCCAGCTGTACGTGTACGGGCCGCCGGTCCCGCCAGCACCGATCGCCGAGAGGTCAACCGGGCCGCTGCTCGAGTCGTTGCAGGCCGGGGCGGCGCTGACCGAGAGCAGGGCGTTGCAGGTGCCGCCGTCGCAACCCGCGGACAGACAGTCGTCGCCGTCCATGCACATCTCCCCGGGGTCACACCCGTTGCAAGTGTCTCCGCCGCAGTCGACGTCGGTCTCGTCGCCGTTGAGCACACCATCGTCGCAGGCGGGCGCCTGACAGACGTTGGTATCGCAAACGCCGGACAGACAGTCCGTCTCATCGTCGCAACCTTCGCCCGCTGGGCACATGTCGCAGGTGTCACCGCCACAGTCGGTGCCGGTCTCGTCCCCGTTTTGCTCCCCATCGTCGCAGGTGGGGGCTTGGCAGACGTTGCCTTGGCACACGCCGCTGTCGCAGTCGCTGCCCAGGCCGCAGCCGTCACCGTCGTCGCACGGCTGACAGTCACCACCGCAGTCGACATCGGTCTCGGTCCCGTTTTGTAGGCCGTCGTTGCAGGACGCGGCCTGGCACTCCTCGTTGAGGCAGACCATCGAGATGCAGTCGCTGCTCAGCACGCAATCGTCGCCGTCATCGCAAGGATCGCAAGTGTCGCCGCCGCAGTCGACATCGGACTCGTTGCCGTTGTGCACGTTGTCGTCACAGCTCGGGGCGGCGCAGGTGCTGCCCATCTCGATGCAGATCTCCGAGATGCAGTCCTCGCCATCCTCACAGGTCTCTCCGGTGTCGCACGGGCTGCAAGCGTCGCCGCCGCAATCGACGTCGGTCTCGGTGCCGTTTTGCTCACCGTCGAAGCAGGTGGGGTCTTCACAGACACCCAGGGGGTTGCACGTGTCCGAGGTGCAGTCCTCGTTGCCACCGCACTCGTTGCCGTTGTCGCAGGCGTCGCAGTTGGGGCCGCCGCAGTCGATGTCGGACTCACCCTGGTTGAGGATGCCGTCGTCGCAGGCGGCCGGGGTGCAGGTGTTGCCAGGGTCGCTGCAGATCTGCGAGCTACAGTCGGTGGCTTCGAGGCAGTCGTCACCATCGTCGCAAGGGGCACAGTCGCCGCCGCAGTCCACGTCGGTTTCGTTGCCATCGAGGATGGAGTTGATGCAGCTGGGTTCGACGCACTGGCCGTCGTCACACTGCGTGCTCAGGCAGTCGTTCCCATCGCCACAGAACCCCGGCTCGTCGCAGGCGTCGCAATCCGGCCCGCCACAGTCGACGTCCGTCTCGTTGCCGTTGGGCGCACCATCGGTGCAGGTGGGCTCGGAACAAGTGTCGCCTTCGCAGACGAGCTCGGCGCAGTCGAGGAAGTCGCTGCAACCCTCGCCGGGCTCGCAGGTCGAGCCGCATGAGCCACCGCAGTCGACGTCGGTTTCGTCGCCGTTTTGCACGCCGTCATCGCAGGCCGGCGGCGCGCACGTGCCATCGTCATTGCACACTCCCGAGGTGCAGTCGAAGCCGGCGGTGCATTCCTCGCCCGTGTCGCAGCCATCGGGGCAAGAACCACCGCAGTCGATGTCGGTCTCGTCGCCGTTCTGTTCTCCGTCGACACACGAGGCGTCGGTACAGACGTCGTCTTCGCACAGCTTCGACTCACAGTCGGGGCCGTCATTGCAGCCCTCGCCCGTGCTGCAGGGGTCGCAGTCCGGGCCGCCGCAGTCGACGTCGGTCTCGTCGCCGTTTTGCATCTGGTCGTCGCACGCGCTGCCGGTGGGACCGCACGTGCCGTCGTCGAGGCAGTTCCCCGACATGCAGTCGTTGCCGTCAGCACAGCCTTCGCCCTCGCCGCATCCTTCGGGGCAGGAACCGCCGCAGTCGACGTCGGTTTCGTCGCCGTCTTGGACCTGGTTCATGCAGTCCGGCGAGACGCAGAGCCCATCGTCCGAGCACACCGCCGAGGCGCAGTCATCGTTGTCTCCGCACCCATCGCCCTCTCCGCAGAGATTCGAGCACACGCCGCCGCAATCGATGTCGGTCTCGCCCTCGTCGAGTGTGCCGTTGGCACAGCTGTCGCCATCGGAGTCCCCGGTCGAGGGGTCGGTCGTGGACTCGGTGTCGGAGTCACTACCCGACGCCGCGGGGCAGTTGGCGGGGTCCTCTTGAAGGAGGCCGTCGTCCAGGCAGGGGTCAGGGCAGCCGGCGGTGCTCATCAAGAGCAGTCCGCCGCCGATGGCAAGCAAGTGTCGTCGAAGGGTCATGGTGCGCTCCAAACAAGATCGACCCGAAGGTCGAAGATGGACAGTATCACCGCGCCATCGGGCCATGAACCATGGCTCGAGGGGTGGCCTCGCGGAACCGCGCTGCGAGCTAGTCCGCGAACGGGCTTTTCACGAAGGGACGCTTGGGCTTGTGAATCCCGAGCTCTGCGTAGCTCTTGCGTAGGTACACCGCGGACAGTGCAGCGCCGTCACCTCGGCTCGCCCAACCAGATCGCGTCGCATGCCACAGACCGCGGCTCTCGGGTCCGGGGCGGGCTTCTGCAAGAACAACCGCCCGGTGGGCACGCAGGACCTCTGCGTGAGGCTCGACGCCAGGACCGACGGCCGCGACCGGTCCTTCGAGTGCCGCGAGGACCGTCTCGAGCGGGCCGCATGTGTCGTCCTGAAGCGCGACGACGCCCGCATCGTCCACCCGATACAACCCCGCGTAGACCTCGGATCGCCGCGCATCGAGGAGCGCGAGCCGGGTCGCGGGAGCATCTTCTGTGAGGGGGGTTGCAGCGACGGCGGCCAGGGTCGAGACGCCGATCGCTGGGATGCCGAGCCCGAGCGCGATTCCTTTGGCGGTCGCGATCGCAACCCGAACCCCGGTGAACATGCCCGGTCCGACCCCGCACGCGACCGCACCCAGGTCCGAGGGGGTGATCCCTGCGCCTGCGACGACCGCCGAGAGCCGCTGTTGCAGCACGCTCGAGGCCTGCCGACCTCGGGCCGCGGCGTCTTCACCCGCGATGAACTCGTGGGTCGTCTCCGCCGTATTCCCTGCATCGGACAGACGTCCGAGCGCGAGGGCGAGCCGAGGGGTGGAAGCGTCGAGAGTGAGAACGAGCCGCGAGTCGGTCACAGGATGTAGCGCAAGATGTCGTTGCGGGTCGCGACCAACAACAGAAGAAGGATGAACACCAAACCGCCAGCGCTGGCGATCTCGCGCGCGCGCTGGCTCAGGGGTCGGCGCCGGATGGCCTCAATGGTGAAGAACATGATGTGCCCGCCGTCGAGAATCGGGACGGGGAGCAGGTTGATGATGAACAGGTTGATGCTCACCATCGCGATCAAGAACAGGAACTGCCCCGGTCCTTGCTCGTAGGCTCGGCCAGCGACCGCGTACATGCCGACCACACTGGAGAGTTGGTCGACGCCCATCTCGAACGTCAGCATGCGGACCAGGCCGCTCCAGATCGCCGAGGTGACTTGGACTGTCTCATCGACGGCCGCAGACATCGCGTAGGTGAACCGACCGCGCAGCGGCTCCGGTGGGGCCTGGGCGCTCTTCCCAAACTGGTTCGCGCCCAGCCACGGCGACTCGTGCTCGTACTCGTAGATGTCTGTCCACGTGCGGGTGCCGAGTTTCAGCTCCAGCATCCGCGGGTCGGCTCCGGGCGACTGGACCTCGAATGCGACGGCCTCATCACGCCGGGTGCTGAAGATGTCGTCGATCTGAACCCACTGCTCGAGTTTCAGGCCTGCGACCGAGAGGATTCGGTCTCCGGCCTTCATCCCGGCTTCGTCCGCGGGCGAGCCCGGGTCGATGGTCCGAATGAAGGTTCGCGCCGGGAGAATGCCGGTCGGAGACTCGCCGCCCCCTTTGCGGGGCAGCAGCTGCGCATGGTGGGACTCGTACCAGAGGTAGGTGCCGCCAGGGCCAGGGTGGCCTTGCGCGCGGAGGTAGGTGAGCCGAACTACGGCGTCGCCCGTGACGGCGAGCATGCGCTCGAGCTCTTCGATGGTCCGGACGGGCTCGCCGTTGAGCGAGGTGATGACATCGCCGGTACGCAGGCCCTCGAGGTAGGCCGGCGACTGCGGGTCGATGATCCCGATCTCGGGCGCGTAGAACAGGCTGATGACACCGAGTCGGCCGCGGGCCTCGGCGACCTTGAGCGCGTTGCGACGCACGACCTTCTTCGGGGTGATCACCCGGTCGAGTCGCTTGCCGTCCCGCTCGATCTGAACCTGGAGCTCTTGCTCGGGCGCCTTGGAGACGCGGTTGGCCATCTCCGACCATGAGCGAACGTCGCGTTCATCGATTGCGACGATGCGGTCACCTTGCTGCAGACCCGCTTCGGAAGCTGCGGTCCCTGGAAGCACCGTGCCGACGATCGGCGGGGTGACCATCGTGATGTTGATGACGAAGTAGAAGAAGTAGACGACCAGCGGGAGGATGAGGTTGGCGGCCGGGCCCGCGAAGTACACGAAGTACTTGGCCCACAGCGGCCGGTTCTGAAGCGAGCGCTCGGCATCGGGCCCGCCCTCGTCGCTGGGATGTTGGCCGAGCAGCTGGACGTAGCCCCCCAAGGGGATCGGCGCCAGGCAGTACTCCGTCTCGCCGATCCGTTTCTTGAGCAACGCCGGGCCGAACCCGATGGAGAACCGCACGGCTTTGACGTCCACCAACTTGGCGGCGATCAGGTGGCCCAACTCATGAAAGAAGATGAGGGGACCGATCAGAAGCAGAAACGCGAGGACGTTCTCCACAAGCCGGCACAGCATAGATTATTGAGCGGCCCGGCGGGGCGTGCTCTGCGCGGCCCACAACGGTGGTTGGCTGCGTCTGCGTGCCCAGGTACGATCGCGGCCCCCCGTGGCGACCAAGGTCAAGAGTGAGGCTCCCTCCTCCGAACTCCGGGCTGCTCTCGACGAGCTCGAGACTGGCATCGAGGCGGTTCGGCTCGCCTACGAGAAGTACTTCGGCGGCATCGAGCGCGTGCCGCCGTCCAAGCAGCGCGCCAAGTTGGAAAAGGCGATGCGCAACGTCGAGACGCGGGGCGTGACCAACACCGTCATTCGGTTTCGCCTCAACGGGCTGCGGGCGCGCCTCATCACCTACAAGCACTACTGGACGCGGATGGAGAATCAGCTCGAGCGCGGGATGTCGCGCCGAGATCTTCTCCGGCGTCGTCGCGTACAGGCTGCCGCACCGCCTCCGCAGCCGGAAGCTCCGCCCGCCGAAGCGGCAGAGGCGATCGGTCGGGACGGGCCGCCGCCGCCGCCGGGCAAGCGCAAAGGCCGTGTTCGACCTCCGGACCCCGCGAAATCGGGCATTGATCCGTCGCACTTACGGTCGGTTTTCAAACAGCTCGTCCTTGCGAAGCGCGCGGCGGGTGAGAGCACGCAAGGTCTGACCTATCAGGCCCTGGTTCGGAAGCTCACCGCCGAGGCACCCAAGCTCAAACGCAAGCACGGGTGCGAGAAACTGCAGTTTTCGGTCTCTACGCGGGGCGGCAAGGTGCGTCTGCGCTCTGAGCCGGAGGGCTAGCGGGCCCCGTGCATGGCCTGGTGGGGTGGTGCACAACGCCGCATCTGCGAGTCCCGTGCGCGAGGGCTCTTGCCCCACCGGGCCCCGATGCCTCATAGTTCGGTCGCTCGGCGCAACTTGCGCTCAACTCTCGTCGGAACTGGGCTGAATGCCCGCGCAAAGCGCTCCGTCTGAGCGAGCGACTCTTGGACCGAGTCCGTCACGCCATGAAGATTCTTCACACATCCCTCTTCGCGAGCCTTTCACTCTTGGCTGCCTGCGCCGGCGGGAACAAGAGCACCGATCCCAACGCCGGGGTCTACGACGACTACTACAGCGAGGCCCCCGGCGATGCCGGTGACAGCACCGCGTCCGGCGACAAGGAGCCGGAGATCGCCAAGACGTCGGAGTCCACCTCTTCGACCGCAAGCTCCGCCGCTCAGATCGCCAAGGCTCTGAACGCCAAGAAGCCCAAGGTCAGCGGCAAGAAGAAAAAGGCCGCCAAGAAGAAGCGCAAGAAGAAGAAGGGCAAGAAGTTCAAGGTCGCCTTCGATGGCGCCGTGCCCAGCGCTGCGCCCAAAGGCTCCGTCGTTGAGATCTTCGGCTCGGGCCTCGATCAAAAAGAGCTGATGGTCGCCATCGGCGGCAAGCCCCAGAAGATTCTCGAGGCGTCCGAAGACCGCGTCGTCATCAAGGTGACCGGCGGAAAAGGGAAGCTTCAGCTCGGCAAGACCCCTGCGAAGGGCAAGGAGTTCAAGGCTGTCGACAAGAGCGACTACGACTTCTCCGTCATCAGCAAGGCGCTCGGAAAGCGCACCACCGTCGAGAACGGCCTGGTCGGCAACGTCTACGCCATCGAAGGCGAAGTGACCGAGCTTCCTCAGTTCGAGCAGGGCAGCGAGATCGGAACCGTTGCGGTCGACAACCTCGACATCAACAAGGTCAAGCCGTTCAAGTCCATGCTCGGCGGTCGCAACGAGTGGTACGGGATTCACTTCCGCGGATCGCTCAACATCACTGAGGCGGGGGAGTACACCTTCTGCGTCAACTCGGATGAGGGCGCGCAGCTGTACCTCGATGGCAACGTGATCATCGACAACGACGGCGCCAACGAGACGCCGAACGAAGTCTGCGAGACCTTCGACGTCGACCCCGGGGAGTACGGCCTCGATCTGCTCAAGTACCAGAGCACGCTCGGACCCATGGTCCTTCAGCTGACCTGGTCCAAGGACGGCGGCGAGAAGACAGCAATCCCCGCGGCGAACCTGTTCCCGCCCGAGGATGTCGCCGACATGGCGCGTTAGGACTCGCATCCGAGCCCCATTTGAACACCGGCCGGCCGCGTTCGCTTTGTGCGAGCGCGGTCGTCTTCGTGGTTGTCCCTTACTCCTCGTCGGAGCAGCGGACCTGCACGAGGTCGGGGCCCTGCTCGTGGTCTTTGAAGACGAGATACGCACCGCGTCCAGCCGAGCGGACGGCGGTGACCGGTGCATCCGGGGCGTACCGCGAGCGCTCCGAGCTGGACGGCGCGTCCGGGAACAACTTGAGAATCTCCCAGGCACCCTCTTCGATCCATCCCAGGGCGACATCGCCTGGGAGCTGGAGCAGCGCGAGGTCGTCCTGCGTGTCGGGGAGCGGAATGCCCGAGAGAACTTCGAAGCGGTCGTCGATGTGGCCAGCGTCGGGCGTATCGGTCCGCAGCCGGGTAACCCGGGCTCCTCCTTCTTCCACCGGGTGCAGCAAGTAGGCGGCGACACTGTCGGTGGCCAGTCCTGAAGGCGGGCCTTCGACCACCGAGACCTCGTCGAGTTCCCGAGAGAAGACAAACCCACGCAGCTTGTTGTCCTCGTCGAGGTCGAGGGCAAGCCCAACCGCTTCGCGAGCCGCCGGCACCCGGTTGGTCTCGCGATCCCGAAGGATGAACTGATGGTGCACCGGGTCGCTGGGGTCTTGCTGCTGACCCATCACGATGAGCGAGGGGTAGGTGGTCTGGTCGAACTCACCGCCGCACGGGGTCCCGACCGTGGTCAGCAACTCGTCGTTGCAGCGCCGGAAGAACTCGAGCTGAGTCTGCTCGGTGATGCCGAGGTCAGCGCGGAGCCGACCGGCGTAGACATACATCGTGGCGTTGGGCGAAAAGGGCGGGGTGCTGATCAGGAAGGCCTGGCCCTCGACGAACGCGAGGTTGCGGTGCCAGTCCGTCACGTCGCAGGAGGTGAACGCTGGATCCTCGAACGGGTCGGTCTCCCCGGTGGGACACAGCTGCGCCAGGCTTCCGGGAAACCAGCTGAGGTTGGGGGACACGGCGCGCAGGGGGTCGACACCGGCGCTGACCGCTTCGAACTGCCAGACCCGATAGGCCCCCGGCCCGGATTCGACCAGCCACGCTGAGCCCGCGGCCGGGCCGGGTCGAAGCTCGACATCGGCGGTCTCTGGCAGGAAGCCAGCGAGGTCCACGCGGTGATCCACCGCACCATCGCGGACGTGCATCATCGCGAACGGTGCGGCTGAATCGTCGACTTCGACGAATGCCCAAAAATCGAGCCGGCCGGGTTCATCGAGGGCCACGCCGATGACGCGAGACCAGGGTTGTTCGGGGCGGTCGAGGTTGGGGACCAGGACCTCCGCCGAAGCTCGCGCGCAGTTCGGCGACGTATCGAGCACGACCGGACTGAACCGGTCTCCGTCGTCGCAAGAGACCAGCGCGAGCCAAGCCAGCGGCACGAGCAGCCGCTTCATCCGAGCACGGCCTCCAGAGCGTGCACGGTCGCTGCGGCGAGGGCATCGAGCTCGGCGTCGGTGATCGACAGCGGCGGCATCCAGTACAGGGTATCGTGAAGGGGTCGAAGCAGTGCCCCGGCCTCGATCCCGGCCTCTCGAATTGCGAGGCTGAGGCGGCCGCCTTCGGGCATTCGGTCTCCGGGATTCAGGTCAAACGCGGCGATCATGCCCGCCTGACGATGGGCGCGGATCATGCCCGCGCAGCTGGCGGCCACGGATGCTTGGGCGCGGGTCATCGCCTCGACACGCGCCGCGAGGCCTGGAAGTCGTTCTTTGTGCATCAGCCGAAGGCTCGCCACACCCGCGGCACAGGCGATCGGATTTCCGGTGAACGTGTGGCTGTGAAGGAAGGAACGCTCCAGACCGCCTTTGAAACCATCGTCGAAGCCCTCCGTCACCAGCACACACGACAGCGGGAGGACGCCTCCGGACAGGCCCTTGCTCAGGCATACGAGGTCGGGGGACACGCCCGCCCACGTGCTTGCAAACAGCTCTCCGGTCCGGCCAAAGGCGACTGCGATTTCGTCCGCGATGACGTGAATCCCCAACGCCTGCGCTTCGCGGACGAGTCGCGCGTAGAAGCCTGCACCAGGCATCGCCATCTTGCCGGCTCCTTGCACGAGCGGCTCCATGACCAGCGCCGTCAGCTCGTCGGCGTGAGCCTGGAGCAGGGCCACGGCTTGGTCCGCCTCGGGGCTGTCCGCGCCCAGCTCGGTGCGCAGGTCCTCGTGGCGATGGGATGGATGCGCCGGCGTGGGCAGGTACAAGACGTCGGGGAGCAGGGGGGCGAACAGCTCGCGGTAGGCATCCGTCCCGCTGACCCCAAGGGCACCGAGCGTTTCTCCGTGATAGCTGTTGCGCAGGGCTGCGAAACGTTGCCGCTTCGGTTCGCCGTTTTGACGTCGCCGTTGAAACGACATTTTCATCGCGACCTCGATCGCCGCCGAACCGCAGTCGGCGAAGAACACCCGCCCATAGTTCCCGGGGGCAACCTCGAGCAGCGACTCCGCCAGCACAACCGCGGGCTCGTGGGTGAACCCGGCGAGCATCACGTGGTCGAGCCGCTGTGCCTGCTGCGTGATCGCCCCGACGATCGCTGGGTGGCCGTGGCCGTGCAGGCAGGTCCACCACGAGGAGATGCCGTCGATGAGCTGGCGCCCGTCGGCGGTCTCCAACATCACCCCCTGGGCCTTCGCAATCGGGATGGGAGGCAGCCGCTCGTGATCCGCGAAGTGGCTGGCGGGGTGCCACACGGCAGCGAGGTCACGCTCGACGAGGCTCATCGACGCGCAGGCTAGCAGCCCGGAGCATCAGAGTTGCGGTCCGGTGTCGGCGACGTTACCGGGGGGAGCTGTGGTTTCGCGTCGCGCTGGCGCCGCCGGCTCGAGGCCTCATCGAGGCCATCTCGTCTGCAAAGTCCTCCTCACGTCGAAAGTCGGCCTCGAGCACCTGACCGACGGGTTGCTCCGCTCTTGTGCCGCTGCGGTGCAGGCGGCGCGGGACTTGCAACCGTTCGGTCTCATGCACAGCAAGCATCGTCAGTTCCGCGCCGAGGCCCGGGACAAAATCCTGCGCGGGGCGACAGCACTGGCCGACGCCGTCCGGGTCACGTTGGGGCCGAAGTCGAAGTCGGTTCTCATCGGGCGTAGCTGGGGGGCGCCGCAGGTTTGCGACGACGGTGTCACCATCGCTAAAGAGTTTGTGCTCGCCGACCCCGAAGAGAACCTCGGCGCACAGATGATCCGGCAAGCCGCGGAGCGAACCAGAGAGGTCGTTGGCGACGGGACCACGACGTCGGCGATCCTCGCGCATGCGATCTATGCCGAGGGCGTTCGAAACGTGGTGGCCGGAGCCTCCGCAATTGGCGTCAAGCGTGGGCTGGCGACTGCGATCGAAACGATTCGGTCGTTGTCGAGACCGGTGAGGACTCAGCTGGAGAAGGAGCAAATCGCCACGATCTCGGCACACAACGACACCCAGATCGCGGAAAGATGGTCGGCGAGGCCGTGCGACGGGTGGGGAGCGAGGGGGTCATCTCGGTCGAGGAAGCCAAGGGAACCGAAGCCCAGCTCGATGTCGTGGAGGGAATGCAGTTTGACCGCGGCTATCTCTCCGCATACTTCGTCACCGACCCCGAGCGGATGGAGTGCGTCGTCGAGGACGCCTTGGTTCTGCTCTACGACGGCAAGATCGGTCTGATGAAGGACCTCATCGGGTTGCTGGAAGAGATCGCGACGACGGGGCGCGCACTGCTGGTCGTGGCTGAGAACATCGAGGGCGAAGCCTTGGCGACGTTGGTGGTCAACCGCGCCCGCGGTGCCTTGCGTTCGGTGGCGGTCAAGGCACCCGGCTTCGTCGAACGTCGCAAGGCGATGCTCGAGGACATCGCGGTCCTCACCGGAGGCGAAGTCCTCTCCTCGGAGCTTGGGGCGAAACTAGAAAACACCAAGCCACGGCCATCGAGCTCGAACAGGAAGATGCGAGCGGCGACGAGCGGACCGGGCTCGCGATCCAACGGCGTGCCTTGGAGGCGCCCGTGCGACAGCTCGCCGAAAACTCTGACCTGGATGGAGGTGTGGTGGTCCTCAAGACCCGAGAAGGAGACGGGATCGGATTGGACGCTTCGTAGTGAGCGGTCGCTGACTTGTGAGACGCACAGTCCGCAGCCACCACGATCCTCCAGGCCAAGCCGCCACCGCCCCGCGTCGGACCGTGGCCTCACCGACACACCATGCCGATCGAGTGGTCGGTGCGTAGAGAAACCGCCCGGCCGCAAACACTGCGGGGCGCGGGCCGTTGCGCTCGCTACCATTGGAACGCGATGAATCCCACCCATCCCAGCGCGGCTTCGATTCTCGACGAGCTGCGGGACCTACCGCTGTGCGACGAGATGGAGAGCTGCAGCCCCGGCGGCCTCCAAGCCCTCGCGCCGCTGGGCCGCATCGACAAACATGCCACCGACGAGGTGCTGTTCCACAGTGGCGAGCGGAACGATGGCCTCCGCTTCGTCATTCACGGACGCGTCGCCCTATACCTCTGCGACCCCAGCGGCGACGACCACACGGTCGGGACGGCGAGCAAGGGCGACCTGTTGGGGTGGTCGGCGCTCCGCGGACCGGAAGCGACGTGGACTGTCTCAGCCCGAGCCACCCGAGGGACACGTTGCTTGGTGTTTCCAGGGCAGGCTGTACGCGCGCTTTGTGACCAAGACCGAGCGTTTGGCTACTGCCTCATGCGCTACGCCTTCGAATGCGTGGCTGGTCGCTTGAAGGACGCGCGCCTCCAGCTTCTCGACGTATACGGCGAGCGGCGATGAGCATGCGTTCCATGCCCGCCGATGCCTTGCCTGGGCTCCTGGAAATCCTGCGCGAGGACGGCTTCGGGCTCGTCGGCCCGACCGTGCGCGACGGGGCGATCGTCTACGAGGAGATCGAGGGTGCCGACGATCTCCCTCGGGGCATTCGTGACGAGCAGGCCCCCGGCCGCTATCGCCTGCGCACCGAAGGCGACGCGTATTTTGCCTACGTCGTTGGTCCGCAGTCCTGGAAGCGATTCATGACGCCACCGCGGGAGACGCTGGTCCAGCTTCGTCACCGCGACGCCCCCTATGAGGCCGCAATGCAGGATGTCGAGCCGCTCGCGTATGTCGGTGTGCGCGCCTGTGAGCTCGCCGCGGATGGAATCCTGAGCAAGGTGTTCGAAGGCGGACCTCACGTCGATCCCCGCCACACACGACGACGCGAACAACGCTTCGTCGTCGCGGTGAACTGCCTCGAGCCTGGGGGGCTTTGCTTCTGCGCCTCGATGGACACGGGCCCGCGCGCGGAGTCGGGGTTCGACATCCTCCTGACCGAGTTCGAAGGAACCTTCCTGGTCGAGGCTGGGTCATCGCGGGGCCAAGCCGTCATCGATCGCCTGCCAACCCGAGCAACCACGACCCAGGAGCGACAAATGCTCGATGACGGGATCGAGCACGCAAAGAGCAACATGGGTCGCACCCTCGATCGCGAGCGCACTCCGGCCCTGCTGCTGGGCAACCTCGAGCATCCTCGCTGGGACGAGGTCGCCGAGCGCTGCATCGCGTGCGGGAGCTGCACCCAAGTGTGCCCGACGTGTTTTTGCCACGCGATGGAGCAGCACTCCGTCATCGGGCAGCCGGAGATCACGGTGGAGCGACGCTGGGACTCGTGTTTCACCCCCGACCACTCGTATATCCATGGCGGACGCTTCCGCCCCACGATTCGCGACCGCTACCGCCAGTGGATGACCCACAAGCTCTCGTCGTGGGTGCCTCAGTTCGGCTCCAGTGGTTGCGTGGGCTGCGGCCGATGCATCGCATGGTGCCCCGTGGGGATCGACATCACGGAGGAAGTCGAGGCGATCGCGACCGAGGCCGCTCCCGCCGTCGAGCCGCCGGCCTTCCAGCCACACTCCGCGGTCGAGGGCGACGCCCTCGTGCCCGTGCGCGCCCACGTCAGGGCCGTCGTTCGCGAGACACCCGACGTCGTCACGCTCACCATCGACACACCCGAGCCGCTCGACCACGTACCCGGGCAGTTCAACATGTTGTCCCTGCCCGGCGTTGGCGAACCGCCCATCTCCATCTCCGGACGCGACGGAGCCGCCGTACAGCACACCATTCGTGCCGTGGGCGCCAGCACGCGGGCCTTGTGTGAGCTGCAGCCTGGCGACGCTCTCGGCCTGCGGGGCCCGTTTGGAACCGGGTGGCCGATGTCCGAAGCCCGCGGTCACCGCGTCATGGTCATCGCCGGCGGCATCGGTCTGGCCCCAATGCGCGGAGCTCTTCGCGACATGCTCGCAGAGCCGAAGGCATATCCGTGGGTGCGACTTCTGTACGGCGCGCGAACTCCCAGTGACTTGCTCTTCGACGATGAGCTCCTGGAGTGGAACCGGAAGCATCCTCAGTTCAAGGCCAGTGTCTCTGTCAACCGAGCGAAGGATGGCTGGACGGGACATGTCGGGTTCGTGACCAACCTGATCCGCCGCAAGCAGACCACGCCCGATGGCATCTACATGTTGTGCGGCCCCGAAGTGATGATGCGAGCCTGCATTCACGAGCTGTTGTCGGATGGGGTTCCCGCCGAGCGCATCTACCTGTCGATGGAACGCAACATGCATTGTGCCTCGGGGTTCTGCGGCCGTTGCCAGCTCGGCCCCTACTTCATCTGCAAGGACGGCCCGGTGTTCCGCTACGACAAGGTATCCCCCTTGTTCGCAAAGGCGGGGTTCTGAGTGAGCGCCCGAAGGCCCACCGTCGGCGTGTTCAAGCTTGCCTCCTGCGACGGATGTCAGCTCACGCTGCTCGACCTCGAGGACGACCTGCTCGCGGTCGTTGGGGCCGTGCACATCACCCATTTCCCGGAGATGACCGCGGCCTCCGATGCTCGGGGCCCTTTCGACCTCGCGCTGGTCGAGGGATCGGTCTCGACCCCGGAACACCTCCAACTCATCCGCGACATTCGGCAGAGGTCCGCCACCCTGGTCACGATCGGCGCATGTGCGACCGCCGGCGGCCTACAAGCGCTACGCAACTTCGCGGACCACGAAGCGTTCATTCGGGCGGTCTACGCCCGCCCCGACTACATCGAGTCGCTCTCGCATTCCACCCCCATCGCCGACCACGTTCCCGTCGACTACGAGCTGCGCGGGTGCCCCATCGACAAGCTCCAGCTGCGAGAGCTCCTGAGTGCAACGCTGGCGGGCCGCACCCCCAACATCCCGCGGCAGAGCGTGTGCATGGACTGCAAGGCGGCCGGGCGGGTGTGCGTCATGGTTGCCCGCGGCACCCCCTGCCTGGGGCCGGTCACTCAAGCCGGCTGCGGAGCGTTGTGCCCACGCTTCGCGCGCGGGTGTTACGGCTGCTTTGGCCCTTCCGACGCGCCCAACACCCGCGGCCTCACCCGTCGGCTTCGAGTACTCGGCCAGGACCAGGCGCAGCTGCGGCGTAGCTTCCGGTTCATCACCGCGTGGGCCGATGCGTTCCGCGAGGAGGCCGATCGCCATGACGCATGAGCCCCACGACGCGCCCAAGACCACAACCTTCAGGGTCGACGTGCTCACCCGACTCGAGGGCGAGGGGCGCTTCCACCTGGAGATGCGTGGTGACGAGGTCGTTCGGGCAGAGCTCTCCATCTTTGAGGCGCCCCGCTTCTTCGAGGCTCTGCTCCAGGGTCGATCGATCGATGAGGTTCCCGACATCGTCGCCCGGATCTGCGGGATCTGCCCGATCGCCTATCAGATGAGCTCGAGCTCGGCGCTGGAAATGGCGGCCGGACATCGAGCCTCGCAGGGGATCACTGACCTGCGGCGCTTGATGTACTGCGGCGAGTGGATCGAAAGCCACGCGCTGCATGTGTTCATGCTCCACGCGCCCGACTTCCTCGGCTATCCGAGCGTGGTGGAGATGGCGGCCGACCACCGGGAGATCGTCGAGCGAGGGCTTCGGATCAAGAAGACCGGCAACCGCATCGTCGAAGTGCTCGGTGGCCGCGCAATCCACCCGGTCTCCGTTCGCGTGGGCGGCTTCACCCGCACTCCAACGCGCCGCGAGCTCGCCGAGCTGCGCAAGGAGCTGGAGGTGGCGGTCGAAGAGGCCGACGAAACCGTCGACTGGGTCGCCGGCCTCGACACGCCCGACTTCAGCCAGGACTACACGTTTGTTGCGCTCCGCAGCGACCGCTACCCCTTGGAGACCGGCGACGCCCTGGTCGTGACCGGCCGCGACCCCGTGCCGCTGGAGGACTTCGAGAAGGCCTTCGTCGAGTCCCACGTCGAGCACTCCAACGCCTTGCAGTGCCGGCTCTCGGACGGGACCGCGTACCTCACCGGTCCCATGGCTCGCCTCGCGCACTTTGCCGACGCGTTGCATCCGCGAGCTTCGGCGGCGCGCGAACGGGTGCGACTGCCGGTGCCCGTGCTCAATCCCTTTCGTTCGATCGTTGTCCGCGCCATCGAGATCCTGCACGCGTGCGCCGAAGCCATCGATCTCATCGATGCCTACGCGCCCATCGATCCTCCCTTCGAAGCGCCCGAGCCCAGGGATGCGGTCGGATTCGGCGCAAGCGAAGCTCCGCGTGGCGTCTGCTGGCATCGGTACGAAACCTGCGCCGACGGGACCATCGCCAAGGCCACGATCGTGCCCCCCACCTCGCAGAATCAGGCCCGCATCGAGCAAGACTTGATCGGCATCGCCTCGGAGCTGGTAGCCTTGCCCCACGACAGAGCCGTCCACCGCTGTGAGCAGCTCATCCGCGCCTACGATCCGTGCATCTCTTGCGCGACCCACTTTCTGAAGCTGGAGATCGAACGACGATGACCCGCGTCATCGTGCTGGGCAGCCGGACCGCTTGTGACGACGACGCAGCTCTCGAGGCAGTGGAGTCGATGTGCCTCGATGCCGAGGTCGTCATGGCCGGCCGCCCCGGTCCGGGCCTCGTCGACCTCCTGGATCCGGACGTGCCCACCGTGCTGGTCGATGCCGTGGTCGCGCCCCTCGAGCCCGGCTCAGTGGTCGAGTTCGCTCTCGCAGACCTCGTCGAGCGCGCGGGTTCGGGCGCGTCCGTCTCCTCCCATGGGTTGGGCGGAGGCCAGGCTCTTCGCCTCGTCCGGGCCCTGGGACGCCGGCTCCCACCGGGCACCTTCATCGGGATCGTAGCGGGCAACACCAAACCGGGGCAGGGTCGCTCATCCGCGGTGTCCACCGGCCTACCATCGCTGCGCGATGCCATCGGTGCGGCGGTTCATCGGCTCGCCCAGTCCTGAGGAGCCCAGGAGCGGCGCCGCCGGCCCTTCAATGGTGTGCACGCCGGACGGTCTCGGGCGTGGTTCCCGTCCAAGAGTGGAATGCCCGGAAGAACGACGTGGGGTCCTCGAACCCGAGGAGCAGCGCGATCTCGGTCGTCGACAGCCGATCCCGCCGACGGTCACGGGTGCGCAGCCCCGTGCCCAGGCACCGACTGTGTCCTTCTGGAACACATCGAGCCCTCGCCCCGCAATGTTCGCGGCGTGAACGCGACGAGGCGCAACCGAAGTTGCGCGAAGCAGCTCTGGGGAGCGTGGTACGCCGATAGCATGGCGTTCAGTTCGACCGTAGCCGACGGCGCGCCTCGAAACGGGGTGGCGCGAGGAATCGGCGTCGGCGTCGGCGTACACCTGCTGGTCACCAGCCTGCTCTGAGCCCCACCATGTGTCTCGGCATCCCCATGCAAGTCCAGGAAGTCGACGGCTTCAACGCCCGCTGTGAGACCCGCGGAGTCGAGCGCACGGTCAGCCTGTTTCTTCTCCAGCACGAGAAGGTCGCGGTGGGCGACTACGTGCTCGTGCACGTGGGCTCGGCGATCCAAAAACTCGACCCGGGCAGTGCCGCGCAAACCTGGGCACTGCTCGACGAGGTGCTCGCAGCCCAGGACGCGCGCTACGGGGGGCCGCCTCCGGCTCCTCCCTACAAAGGGGTTCCCGATGCATGAGCTCTCCGTGTGTCAGTCCTTGCTCACGCAGGTCCAGACCGTGGCGCGAAACAACCGGGCCACCGCAGTCACCGAGGTCCACGTGTCTGTGGGGCTGCTGTCGGGGGTCGAGCCTCCGCTGCTCGAGCGCGCGTTCAGGGCCGCCCGGGCGGGCACCGTCGCCGCAAACGCCGAACTCATCCTGACCGCCCCCGGGATTCGTGTGCACTGCCACCTGTGTGCCAAGGAGACCGAGGTTGCGCTGCCCGACCTGCGCTGCGGCGCGTGCGGCCACTGGCAAACGCGCGTGCTCGCCGGCGACGAACTCATGCTCACCTCGGTCGCGCTCGAGCGACCCTCCAACCCCCCGAGTACCCCCCATGTGTGAAACCTGCGGCTGCAACATCACCCCCGGCAACGTTTCCTTGGCCCAGCAACCGGTGTCGGCCGGTCAAACCACGGTCGAGGTGCTCGAGAACCTCCTGCATGCCAACGACCACGCGGCGGGCCACAACCGTGAGCACTTCGAGCGTCACGGCGTCTTGGCGGTGAACCTGATGTCCTCCCCGGGCTCGGGAAAAACGGCCCTGCTCGAGGCCACCATCGAAGCCCTGGGCGAGCGGTTGCGGGTGGCGGTGATCGAGGGCGACTTGGAGACCGAGAACGACGCCCAGCGCATTCGGGCCAAGGGCGTGCCCGCAATCCAGATCACCACCGGGACCGCCTGCCATCTCGACGCCCACCTCGTTCATGACGCGCTGCATCACCTGCCCCTGGCCGACCTCGACGTGGTGTTCATCGAGAACGTGGGCAACCTGGTGTGCCCGGCGTCGTTCGACCTCGGCCACCACCTCAGCGTCACATTGCTCTCGGTCACCGAGGGGGACGACAAGCCCGCGAAGTACCCGGTGATGTTTCGCGGCTCGGACGTGGTGGTCGTGACCAAGACCGACGTCGCGCCGTACTTCGAAGACTTCGACACGGCACGGGTCGAGGCCCATGTGCGTGCATTGGCTTGTGAGGCGCCTGTCCTCGAGGCCTCGGTGCGCAGTCCCGGCGGCATCGATGCGTGGCTCGACTGGCTGAAGACGATGCGCACGCGATTCGCCCAAGGAGAGCGTTTCTCCGGCGCGATCGAGCGCAACCCGCCCGCGCACACGCATCCGCATGGACATCACCACCATCACGGGCATGAACATGAATCGCGCTGAGGACTGGTTGCGGGCAATCCACGGGGTCGGGCCGATGTCCGGACCCCTGCGGGTGCTCAACGTCTGCGGCGGCCACGAGCGCACGATCAGCCTCAGCGGCATGCGTGATGTGTTGCCCGACACACTCGAGCTGATCCCTGGCCCGGGCTGCCCGGTGTGCGTCTGTCCCGAAGAGGACATCCACCTCGCGATCCGCATCGCGTCCGAGCACGACGTCACGCTGGTCGCATTCGGCGACATGCTGCGGGTTCCCGCCAATGTACCAAAGGGATATGCGCGCTCACTCGAGGCCGCCCGTGCATCTGGAGCAGACGTCGTGCCCGTCGCGTCGCCAGCCGAGGCCTGGCGCCTCGCCGAGGCTCGTCCCGAGCGCCATGTCGTGTTCTTCGCCGCGGGATTCGAGACGACGATGGCACCGGCCGCCGCCGCCATCGCCCAAGGTGTACCGAAGAACCTGTCCCTGCTGGTCTCGGGCCGCCGCACGTGGCCGGTGGTGCAGATGCTGCTGCGCTCGGGAGAGGTCGGATTCGAGGGCCTCGTGGCGCCGGGCCACGTCGCCACGGTGATGGGCGCAAACGAGTGGCGCTTCGTCTCGGCGGACCACCAGCTGCCCACGGCCATTGCGGGCTTCACCGCCGAACACCTGCTCGCGGCGCTGTTCGAGGTCGTGCAACAGCACGCTCAGGCTCGCCCGGCACTGGCCAACCGCTACCCCGAGGCGGTCCGGCCCGAGGGCAATCCCACGGCGCGCGCGACGTTGAACCAAGTCTTCGAGGTCACCGACGCTGTGTGGAGGGGTATCGGGATCGTGCCCAAGTCTGGCTACGTCCTGCGCGAGGCCGCCTACGACGCTCGCGTCCGCTTCGCCCACCTGCTGGATGCCGACCGCAAGCACGCGGGCGCGATGCCGCCTGGATGCCGGTGCGCCGACGTCGTCCTGGGCAAGACCGTGCCCACGGGCTGTCCACTGTACGGGACCGCCTGCACCCCCAACGAGCCGATCGGCCCGTGCATGGTCTCCGACGAGGGTGCCTGCCACATCTGGTGGGCAAGCGGAAAACGAGAGGCCGAATGCGCCGCGCCCTGACGGTCCGAGGCCGAGTGCAGGGGGTCGGATTCCGCCCCTGGGTCTGGAGGCAAGCGACTCGCCTGTCCCTGAGGGGTACAGTGAAGAACGCCTCGGGAGAGGTTCACATCGACGTCTGCGGCGACCCCGACGCCATCGATGCTCTGCTCGACGCGCTGCGACGCGATGCGCCGCCCTTGGCTCGAGTCGACAGCGTCGATGTCATCACGCTGCCCGACGAAGGTCCGCGCCCGGCCGCGTTCGCAATCGTCGACAGCGACGTGCAAGCGGGGATCGATGCACATGTACCGCCGGAATCGGCCCCGTGTGCCGAATGCCTCGCCGAACTCGAAGACCCCGCCGACCGCCGGTTCGGCTACCCCTTCACGCAGTGTACCGCTTGCGGCCCCCGCTACACGCTGATCGAGGCCCTGCCTTACGACCGGGCGCGCACCAGCATGGCCGGCTTCGTGCTGTGCGGGCCCTGCCACGTCGAATACACCGACCCGAGCAGCCGCCGCTTTCACGCCGAGCCAATCGCCTGCCACGACTGCGGCCCCCAGCTCATGATCGACGGGGAGGACTGCATCGACCCGGTCCAAGCCGCGGTGGCCCGGCTCGAGGCGGGGGATGTGGTCGCGGTGCGGGGCACGGGCGGCTACCACCTCCTGTGCGACGCCCGATCCGAGGCAGCGGTGACCCGACTGCGGGCGCGAAAGCTCCGGCCGACCCGGCCGCTGGCATTGCTCGTGCCTTCGCCCACCGAAGACCCGCTTCGGGGGGCCCGAGCGCTCGTCGAGGTGGATGAAGCGACCGCCACGGCCTTGCAGTCCCCCGCCCGCCCGATCGTGTTGGCAAAGCGGCGATCGGGCGCAGCCGTGGCCGCCTCGGTGGCCCCGGGCGTCCGCGACCTGGGCATCATGTTGCCAGGCTCGGGGCTACACCACCTTCTCGTCCAGGCGTTCGGTGGCCCCCTGGTGGCAACGAGCGGCAACCGCAGCGGGGAACCGCTCGCGACCACTCCCCAAGAGGCCCGCACCCAGCTGAGCGACACGGCCGACGCAATGCTGCACCACGACCGCCCGATCCTGCGGCCGATCGACGACGCCGTCGTGCGGTTGGTCGCCGGGGCTCCGCGGCTCCTGCGAGCCGGCCGAGGTTTCGCCCCGCTCGAGCGCCGCCTTCGGGTCCCCGTTCCGCATCCAACGCTGGCCGTCGGCGGTCACCTCAAGTCCGCCGTCGCGCTGGCCTGGGGGGACCGCGTGGCGATCTCGCCCCACATCGGCGACCTCGAGCACAGCCGTACCCGCGCTCATTTTGCGCGCACCATCGAGACGATGAGCGCGCTGTACGGGCTGGAGCCTCGAGAGGTTCTTTGCGACGCTCACCCGGACTATGCCAGCACCCGGTGGGCCCAGACGTGGGCCGCTGCGGAGCCCGGCCGCCGACTGACAAAGGTCGGCCATCACACCGCGCATGCCTCCAGCTTGGTCGGCGAGTTCCAGGAGCTGCGTGGGCCCTGGCTGGTGTTCACTTGGGACGGCGTGGGCTTGGGCCCCGACGGCACCCTGTGGGGAGGAGAGGCGCTGTACGGGCGCCCGGGTCGCTGGCTTCGGGTCGCCCGCCTGGCCCCCCTACGCCTGCTCGGAGCATCGCGCGCGGGACGGGAGCCATGGCGCTCGGCGGCCGCGATGTACTGGGCGGCCGGCGTGCCCTTCGAGGCCCCGGTCGGGAACAGCGAGCTGGCTCGTGACGCTTGGCACGCCGAGTTGGGCACGGTCGACACCAGTGCGATCGGCCGCCTTCTCGACGGCGCCGCGCACATCATCCTCGGCATCACACGCTACGGCCACGAGGCTCAGGGCCCCATGGAGCTCGAGGCGCTGGCCGAGACCGTGCCACCTGCCGACCCCGTCCACCTTCCCTTGCAGCCCAACGGAGACGTCGTCGAAATCGATTGGCGCCCGCTCCTACCGTTGCTCACTGCGCGGACCGACCCGGCCGTGAGGGCATCGGCACTCCACGATGCGCTCGTCGATGCTGCCCTGCGCATCGTGCACGCCATCGAGCCGGGTCAGGTTGGGGTCACCGGCGGCGTATTCACCAACCGGGTGCTCACCGAACGTCTGCAGGCCCGCCTGGCCAAGGGTGGACGTACGCTCCGGATGCATCGTTCCATTCCCCCTGGCGACGGCGGTCTCGCCTTTGGGCAGCTGATCGAACGCACCGCGCCATCGTGACCACGCCCATCATGACCACGCACATCGGCCTTGCGCACGGCAACGGCGGACGCCGCACCCGCGCCCTCATCGACGACCTGTTTGCCGCCACGCTCGGTGACCTCGCGCCCGACACCTCGGTCGATGCCGCGCGCCTCCAGCTGGGCGGCGACGCTTGGGCGATGACCGTCGACGGCCACACCGTCGCTCCGATCGAGTTCCCCGGCGGAGATTTGGGCTCGCTCGCAGCGCACGGAACGATCAACGACCTCGCGGTCGCCGGCGCGCAGCCTCAGTACTTCACGCTGTCCGCCATCCTCGAAGAGGGTCTGGACGTGGCGGTGCTGCAGCGTCTGGTCGAGAGCTTCGCGGCCGCATGCCGGGAAGCGGGTGTTCGTGTGGTCGCGGGCGACACCAAGGTCGTGCCCCGCGGCCACGGAGGCGGGGCCTACTTCACCACCACCGGCCTCGGCCCCGTACGGGCACCTCAGCTGGGCATGGACAAGGTCCGCCCCGGCGACCGCATCGTCGTCAGCGGCCCGATCGGCGATCATGGCGTGGCCGTGATGTTCGCCCGCGAGCAGTTCGACATGCGCGGCGACCTGCGTTCGGACTGTGCCTCCGTGCTCCCCCTGTGTCAGCTGGCATGGGAGATGCCCGGTGTTCGTTTCATGCGCGACCCTACCCGCGGTGGCCTGGCCACCGTCGCGCTCGAGGTCGCCCGCAGCATCGACTGCACCCTCACCCTCGACGAGGCGACCATCCCCCTGCGGGATCCCGTTGCCAGCGTCTGCGAGATGTTGGGCTTCGATCCTTACGTGCTCGCTTGCGAAGGCCGGGTCGTCGCTTTCGTTGCTCCCGAGGCTGCCGAGGCGCTCTGTATCCGCTGGCGCGACGCTGGGGAGGCCACGGCCATCATTGGTACCGTTGAAGCCGGACCGGCCGCCGTCCAACTCCGCACCAGCCTTGGCGGCCTTCGAACGCTGGATGAACTCGATGGAGACCCGCTCCCGCGGATCTGCTAGCTGAAACCAGTCTAGCTAGCAGCGACGACAACCTCGTCGACGCCCCAACGCCCCAGCGCACGCTCGACGACCTTGCGGATCAGCATGGCGAGCACGAGCGCAAACACGAAGCTCAACGCCGGCCTCGCTCGTGGTGTTGCACGCCGGTGCGACACACCGAAGGAGAATCAACGGTCGTAGCCGGCCATGGGTCCGAGGCTCATTGCAGGCCCCGTGCCCGATCGAACCGACCGCAGCGCGGCGGCTTTGAATGCGGATGCAGCTGATCTCGGGCCGCAGACACGACTCGGCGCAACCAGGCCGTGGGGAGTCTTCCCCATCGCGGAGACCGTTCTGGTTGGGCAGCGGGCTTGCATTTCGAGTCAGGCGTGGACGCGCAACACGACAAACACAGAGTGGAGGAGACCGACCCGGGCGTCTCCGTTGAGCCGATTGCGGCGGCCGCTGCCCGACGTTTCCGTTGGATGCGGTGGGCGATCGCCGGAGTGTTTCTCATTCTGCTTGCCGGCCTGGGCACCGTGCGGGTCATCGGACGCGAGCCCGCGCAGGACGTGCTGACGCAAGCTGAGCGTGATGTCCTGGTCGGTGAGGACGAGACCGTGGAGGAGAGTCTCGTTGTGGCCGCACGGTCGGTTCGTGTCGAGGGAGTCGTGAACGGCGACGTTGTGGTAGCCGCCCGTCGCGTCGTCTTGACCGGGACGATCCGTGGAGAACCTGACCGTTGCGGCTGCAGACGTAGACATCGAAATGGATGGTCGGGTCGAGGGCGCTGTGTACTGCGCGTGCGGTGATCTTTCGATGCGTGGCCGCGTGGCTGGCAACCTGTATGCCGCCGGCGAGCGCGTCGCGGTGACGAAGACCGGAATCGTCGGTCGTGACGCGATGATGCTCGGAGCGCAACCTCGTCTGGACGGAACCGTTGCGCGGGACGTGAGTGTGTACGGCGACAGGTTCGAAGTCACGGGGACCGTCGGTCGCGACGTTCTCGGTTCGGTCTCCAGGTTGAGGCTCGGCGAGGAGGCCGAGATCGGGCGAAACCTCAACATCGCGGTGCCGGCGAAGGAGCGGGTGGCGATCGCACCGGGCGCCACCGTGCTCGGGAACACCCAGGTGGAGGAGCGACCCGAGATCGAGCGCTCGAAGTACCGTCGACCCGACTACTACGCCGGTCAACTATTGGCTCTCGCGGGCGCCTTCGTGGTCGGTCTCGTCTTGATGCGGGTGTGGCCGCATGTCCTCAGCGCACCACTGGGCGGGTCCAAGAAAGCGTTCGCGATCCTCGGTGGCGGCTTCGTGCTGCTGGTGTTGTTCCCGCTCGTTTGTGTGTTCTCGATGCTCACAGTCGTCGGACTGCCGCTGGCCACGATCGGAATGGGCGTATACGTGACCGCGATCTATCTCGCACAAATCGTGGTCGCAGGCCGACTGGGTCGCGCCCTGTTTGGTCACGACGATTCGCGTGCGACCCTTCACCTGGCCGTCGGCCTTACGGTGCTCGCAGTGGCGTCAGAGCTCCCGGTGGTCGGCGGTTTGGTTTCGTTCGTAGTGGTTGTGACCGGCCTGGGGATCGGCTACCGGGTGGCACGACGTCGCCTGGCTGCGCGAGACACGTCTCTCGACGTACGCGGGAAGTGAGGACGCCGCGCCCCGTCTGGGGAATCCCTCACAGCGGTGCAGGGAAGAATCCCCGCTCCGCTGTGCGATGTCCGGTCACCCGCGGCGGCGATTCGTAGGAATCCGGCGGGAGTGAGACTCGTTGTGGGAGGTCACGCGAAAGCGCTTCGGCGGGGGAGCGGATCTCTCATGGGCGATCTGCAACTCGGGATTGCTCGAGACTCGCGAGCGCACCTCTCGTGCCAGCCTGGGAAGGTCGGCCCGGATCTTGCTGCGTCATGCCGACCATGAGCGACGAGCACGAGCGCATGTGTGCACTTCGGGAGCGCATGGCCGTTGCATGACCCTCCTTGGTTCGCGTCGATGCGGACGTGCGGGACGGCAACGTTTGCCGCACGGACCTGTGGAGCGCTCCAGTCGTCGCTGAAACACGCCGGAGCCTCATCCCTCCGACGGAAGCGTGCATCTCGGGGTTGCGCTCGACGCTGGCCGATCCATGTTTGACGTCGTGTTCTTGCGAGCGACGCGGTGGAGGTTTTCGCTCGCGTTGTTCGTAGCCGGCTGTGGCGCCGAGCCCTCGGCCCTGGTGCACGACGAGCCGGTCTCGGAGGATTGGCTCGAGCCGGAACCGACGGGCGTGGCAGGGTCGTCGGAGGATACGGCGGAGCCGCTGGACGCGAGCCCTGCCGGCGGCGAAGCGGTCGCTGCTGCTGCTGCTGCTGCTGCGCCCGTACACAGCGCGGTCGTCGAGGAGCCCGCCAACAGCCCGGCGGCGGCGCCTGTGGTCGGCGTCACACCCCGCGCGAAGCCCTCGTCGAGGACGAAGCGTCCTCGCTCGACCGCTGCCCCAGCACCTTCACCCGTTGTTTCTCCTCCGGAATCCATGGCGAGCGTCGAAGGCGATCAGCTGGAGCCTCCGGCAACGGTTTCCCGCCCGAGAACCCAACAGCCGGTCGCGCCGCGGGCCGACGAAGGAACGCTCCCGGCGGCCCCGGTCGACCCGCTGGGTCGGCTCCCCGGCAGGTATCAGTATGCCGGGGGTCAGGCGCAGCGAGGTCGAGCCGCCGAGGCTGTCGAAGCGGTCGTCGATCAGATGAACCTGATCAGCCGCGGCATCGCGCGCCGCCGGCTGCTGTCGGGCATCGAACCTCCCAGCACGGTCGAGATCGAGATCGATGCCAAGCGTGTCGTGACGACCATCGATGGACGCACCTACCAAGCCGAGCTCGGCGGACGCGCGAAACGTGTGACCGGGAGTTCGGGGGAGACGCTGAAGTTCAAGGTCCGATCCCGACGTGACCAGCTGCTCCTCGAATTCCGGGGCGACAAGGGCGGCAAGAAGTACGTGATGCGAATCGACGGCCGCGGCCGCCTGCAGATGCGCGTGACGATCTTCTCGGCCTCCCTCCCGGCGAGCGTCGTCTACCCGCTGACGTATCGCGCCGGCTAGCAGCGTGCCCCCTCGCGTGCTGACCGACGGGGGCGCGTGAGTCGAACTCACCAGCCCGGGCGGCGGAGGCTCGGGAGCCCGTCGGTTGAGGTCTGGATCACGCGGTGCATCCGGAGCACACGCAGGATTGTCGCAGCGAATCGCGACGGTTTTCGCGTACCGTTCGGATCCTCGACCCACCGGGGGTTGCGCAGCGTTCGATGTCCAAGAACACCGAGACTTCCCTCGACCGTCCGTGGGCCATGGACGCCGCGGACACACTGGCTGGTTTGGGGGTCGACCCATCGTGTGGGCTCGCTCCCTCAGAGGTGGCCGAGCGTCGCTCTCGGTATGGCGTCAATGCACTTCGGGAACTGAGACCTCGCAGCGTGTGGCGCATCTTGCTGACCCAGTTCAAGAGCTTGCTGGTGGCGTTGTTGGTGGTCGCCATGGCGGCCGCCGTCGCGTTCGGTGAGCAAGCCGAGGCGGTCGCAATCGGCGTTGTCCTGGGCGTGAATGCACTGCTCGGCTTTGTCACCGAGCTTCGAGCGACCCGCTCGATGGAGGCCCTGCGCAAGATGGGCGTGACCAGGTCCACCGTTCGGCGGGATGGCAAGGTCGAGGTCGTCGACGCGCATGCGTTGGTTCCCGGTGATGTGGTCTTGCTCGAAGGCGGGGACGTGGTCACGGCTGACCTGCGACTGGTCGAGGCGTCGAAGCTGCAGGCCAACGAGTCGACGCTCACGGGTGAGTCGATGCCCTCGGCCAAAGACGCGGCCCCGGTTCCAGTGCACACCGACATCGCCGAGCGCCGCTCGATGCTGTTCAAGGGCACGGTGGTCACCCGTGGCACGGCCGTCGCTGTGGTCGTTGCGACCGGCATGTCCTGTGAGCTCGGCCAGATCTCTCGCCTCGTGGAAGAGGCAAAGGAGGAAACCACGCCTCTGGAGCGTCGGCTCAACAAGCTCGGCCAAGGGCTGGTGTGGGTCACACTCCTCGTCGCTGCGATCGTAGGTGTCTCCGGCTACGCCGCTGGCAGGCCGCTGCTGCTCGTGATCGAGACGGCGCTTGCCTTGGCGGTCGCGGCCGTACCCGAAGGCCTACCCGTCATCGCGACGATTGCACTCGCTCGCGGCATGCACCGGATGGCGCGGCACCGGGCGCTGGTCAATCGCCTCTCCGCCGTCGAAACGTTGGGGGCCACGAGCATTCTGTGCACCGACAAGACAGGCACGCTCACCGAGAACCAGATGACGGTCGAAGCGCTGGAGGTGGGCGGACCTCCGGGCGCACGCCTGCGAGCGCTGGAAGCGAGCGTGCTGTGCAACAACGCGGAGCTCGCCGAGGAGGGCGAGCACATCGGCGATCCGATGGAGATTGCGCTGCTTCGGGCCGCAAGAGACGAAGGCGTCGAGCGCCCGGCGCTGCTCGAAGGCGCACCGGAACACACCGAGCACGCGTTCGACCCGGACCTCAAGATGATGGCCACCGTCCACGGGGTCGTGCCGCCGTACCGGGTGGCGGTCAAGGGTGCTCCCGAGTCGGTCCTCGAGGCCACCACGCTGGCCGAAGACCAACGTGAGCCGTGGCGTCAGCGAGCCGAGGCCTTCGCCTCACGAGGGCTTCGTGTTCTGGGCATCGCCCAGAGCCAGTCGGACGACCCGGAACAGGACCCCTATCACGACCTCGAGTTCCTCGGCCTGGTGGCCATGCACGACCCTCCCAGAGCCGAAGTCCGTGAGACGATCCAAGCGTGCACGGGTGCGGGCGTGCGCTTTGTGATGGTGACCGGGGACCACCCCATCACGGCCCAGAACATCGCGCTCGCCACTGGATTGGCGGATGCAGGGTTTGAAACGGCGGTGTTGGGCGTCGAACTCGAGCACGCTCTCGAAGCGGACCCCGCGACCCAAAAACGGCTGGTCGAAGCCCAGGTGTTCGCTCGCGTCAGCCCCAAGCAGAAGCTCAACCTCATCGCGCTCCATCAGCGCGCCGGCAACGTCGTCGCGATGACCGGAGACGGGGTCAACGATGCACCGGCGCTTCGAAAGGCGGACATCGGAGTGGCGATGGGGCAGCGGGGCACGGCAGCGGCCAAGGAAGCCGCTTCGATGGTGCTCGAGGACGACAACCTGGCGACGATCGCCGTCGCCATCGCCCAGGGACGGGCGATCTTCGACAACATCCGCCGCTTCGTGCTGTATCTGTTGTCCTGCAACCTCAGCGAGGTTCTCGTGGTGGCGCTGGGGGCGTTGCTTGCCGGCCCGCTCCCGTTGCTCCCGCTGCAGATCTTGTTTCTCAACCTGGTGACCGACGTCTTTCCAGCCCTCGCGCTCGGCGTGGGCCAAGCCGACGACAATGTGATGGGGCGGCCACCGCGGAAGGCGGGGGAGGCGATCGTGACGCGGCGACACTGGATGCGCATTGCAGCGCACGGCTCCATCATGACCTGTGCCGTCTTGGCGGCATTTGGCTTGGCACTGTTCGTGTTCGAGCTGAGCCCGAAGGGCGCAGTCACCGTCTCGTTTCTGACGCTCGCCCTTACCCAGACCTTTCATGTGTTCAACATGCGGAGGCCGGAAGGGTCCGTGGTTCGCAACGAGGTCACCCGCAACCCTCTCGTTTGGCTCGCGGTGGCGACATGCGTCGGACTGCTGCTGCTCGCGGTCTATGTTCCGGCGCTGGCCGGGGCGCTCTCCATCGTTCCTCCGACTGCCGCCGGGTGGCTTCTGGTGTTGGCGATGAGTGTCCTGCCCGTGCTGGCCATTCAAGCGGGGATGATTGTCCGGCGTGCTCGAGGCGCCGCCGACTCCGGGTCGCAGAGACCGTCGCGGTGAGCGACCCGTCGTCGGCCGCCTGCGAGAACGCGTGCGGACTCGACCGGGGCTGGGTCACCTCGTGGGCTCCGTCCGATCCGGATGGATCAACGCTCGCCGACGACCGTTGCGGCGAGCTGACCCATGCGTTTGGGGTCCGCCAAACGGGACAGCATGCGGATGGTGCCGCGTGAGCGCATCAGGCGAACGAACGCCTCGGCGGCGCAGCTCGATTGCGGCCGCTGAATCTGCAGGGCCCCCGCCGACGACGATGATGGACGGCTCTCGACGCATGACACAGCTCGACTTTGCCATTTCGGTCTACTCCTGCCCGAGGGGGGGAGCAAAGCCGAGGCTCGTAGGGGTGGTCTGCAGCACACTCCACAGACCGACTCAGACACCGACCGACGGCATGGCCCGAGCACGCAGATCGCCTCGTCCACGCGACGCAACAGTTGCCGTCCCGGTCGAGTCCTGTCGTCACAATTCCAGGAACGATGCGACTTCTGATCTACGGCACTGGCAACATCGGTTGTCTGTACGCGGCTCGCCTGTCGCGGCGCACGCCTCACGTCGTGTTCTTCGGAAACAACGCCGTGGGATCCGGGGAGATGAGCCGGGAGCGGGTGCTCCTTGGGTTTCCCGGCGCCGCTGCCGTCATGCACGGCGACGTTCTTCGCTACGAGATCACCTCCGCTCGGGAGCGGCGACGACGATTGGAGACGTCAGCGGGGCCCGCTCGCCGCGGGTCGTCGCGACTGAGACCATGCTCCCGACATTCCTGCGCCGGTCATCCCTCCTCTTCCCGATTATTGCCGGGCCCGGGTTCTCAGGACTCCACAGGGATCGGTCATGCAAGTCCACGGGAGTCCTATGAGGTCTGCTTTGTCCATTCCGTTGATGGGGCTCGGGGTGTTCGCGTTCCCCGGGTGCGGGGATGATGGGGCCCCGTCGGGGGGCTCATCGACCTCATCGACCTCATCGACCTCATCGACCTCATCGACCTCATCGACCTCATCGACCGGGTCGAGTACGAGCGGTGTCGGGAGCAGCAGCATGGGCTCGTCCTCGAGCACCACCGCGGACACGGTGGCCGACTCCACGTCCAGCTCGGGGGGAGGCTCTTCGAGCACGACCGGAGAGGCGTTCGAGCAGTGGCAAACGTTCCCGACCAGCCTCCATGCGATGCGTACTGGCAAAGAAACGTTCTACACCGGAACCCCAGAGGCCCCGGGCTTCGTCCAGATCACCAACGTTCCCTACGACGAACTCAACTGCAACGGCTGCCATGCGGAGACCTTGGCCGACGGCACGCCGGTCGATCCTCGCTCGTACGAGCCCAGCTGCGCCGATTGTCATGCCGACCCCGAGGCGCCGACCTCGGACATTTCCGACTCCACATGCCTGGGGTGCCACGGACGACAGGCGGCGGAGATCAACCTCGCCATGGCCGGCGCCTCTCACATGAGCGATGTGCACCGCGCCGCCGGCATGGTGTGCGTCGACTGCCATCGCGGCGATGAGATGCACGGCGATGGCAACGAGTACAGCTCACTGCTCGAGCCGGGAGCACCGCGAGCCGAATGCTCCGACTGCCACCCTGCGCCGGCCGCGAACATGTCCCACAACCTTCACATGGGGGACTTGGATTGCGCCTCCTGCCACACCCAGTCCGTCCTCGCGTGCAACAACTGCCACTTCGAGACCGAGCTCGAGGCGAACACCAAACGCTTCTACGGGCCCCCGCCGTTCACGGGCTTCTCCTTGCTCGTCAACCGCGAGCAGACCGGTCGTGTACACCCGGCGACCTACCAGTCGCTGACCTACGGCGGGGAGAGCTTCATGGTGATCGCGCCCTTCTACTCGCACACCGTGGGGCCCACGGCGCGGACCTGCGGCGAGTGCCATGAGTCGGCAGCCCTGCAGCAGCTGACGACCACGGGGTCGATCGACTTCGTGACGTGGGACGAGGACACCGAGACGCTCACCGGCCCCAGCGGAGTGATCCCAGTGCCCGCCAACTGGTACGACGCCATGATCGTCGACTTCCTAGACTACACCGCTCCCGACCTCGGGGCGCCGACCGATCCCGCCGCGTGGGAGTATCAACAGACCGGCATCGACCTCGAGCAGATGTTGTTCTCCAGCCCGCTGACGCAGTCGCAGATCGATGCGCTCAGCGACGGCGGTTGAGGGGGGCCGGGCCCGGTCATCGCCTCCGAGCGCGGTCGTGCTCGGGCGAACCGCGGTGTTGGTCGACGCCGCAGATTCTCGGCCCTGCCCGGCCACAGGCCTGCGAGACAACCGTGCGCTTGGTCCGATGGCGCCCGGTAAGGTCCTCCAGAAGCCGGACGCCGAGCTGCCGAGCGTGGCCGGCTCCGGGGGCGCCGGCTCCGAGGACCTACTCGCCGGACCCGCCGGGCTGAACCACCGGCTGTGCCATCTCAGCCGCCCGCGCACCCGCGGGGGCGTTGTCGAGCGTTCGTCGCAGTGTGGCGACGGCGGGAAGGTCGGCGTCGGCGTCTCGCCAGCGCTGCGCGGCGGCGACGCGGTACGCATTGGCAGAAGGCGCATCGCCAGAGCGCTGCGAGACCTCGGCAGCCAACATGCTGACCCACGGGTCGTCGGGAGTGGCTGAGAGCAGCCGGCTGACGTGCTCGCGAGCTTGGCCAAGCGCGCCGGGGTCTCCCGCATCTGCACGGCACAGGGCGCCGCGCAACATCGCCTCTGTCGGGGTTGTTTCGAAACCCCACGGCGCGACGATGAGGACCGTCGCGGGCGCATCCTGCTCGGGGCAGGGTTCGGTCGCGATGCGAGCCAAGCCGGTTGGGGTGTCGCTCCACAGCTCGTGCGCGAAGCCGGGCGGGAGGTCGGTGCAGGCCGCGGGAGCCTCGGACATGCCGAACTTCCAAGCGAGGCCGCACCACAGGTCGCGCAACCGGGGGGCGTGGGGGTGGTCCTCTCCGAGCGCTTCGATACCTGACAGGGCGGACCGCATGCGGCCGGCATCCATCTCCAAGGCTAAACTCGCGGTTGGGTCGAGCGCCCGAACACGCTGAGCGAGCGCCAGTGCTCGGTCGTGCTGGCCACGCCTGGAGGCTAGCCAGGCCAGATGATGGGCGTACAGCGGGACGTGCGGCTGGGCGTCGACACGAGCGGCGAGGCGCTGCTGAGCCTCGTCGATCCGACCCAGGCTCAGGGCCAGGTCGACGCGAGCGCGCTGTCTTCGATGTTGCAGGCGTCCCGGTGCCTCATCGTCCTCGTCAAGCTCGAGCAAGGCGAGGGTCTCGAGGGCGCGCTCGCGGGTTGGCGCACTCGCCTCGTAGATCGTCGGAATGACCGTGGTGTCTGTCCACAGCGGGAGAAGCTCGCCTGCGTCCTTCGGGCCGTTCACGTCGAGCTCGAACCGATCGCCGCAGGCCAGCTCGGCGCGGCGACGCCAGGCCCTGTCGCCATCGAGGTGCCCCTCGACGCCGCAGGCTGCAGCGCGACCCGCCGGGTCACCGAGGGCGTGATGAACCGTTGCCCGCCAAAACACCAGCGCTGCACTGCGAGGCGCTCGTGTCGCGAGCCTGTCCATCACTCGGAGGGCGGCGGCATCGTCACCGGCATCGAACATGCGGACCGCGGCATCGAGGTCCATCCGGGTCTGGGCGTCGGGCAAACCACGGCTGCGCTCGGCCCAAGGCGTTTGCCACAACGCCGCCGCACCCACAAAGGTGATCGCCCCTGCACCGATCAGGGCGAGGCGTCGTCGTCTCGTACTTCGCAGGGGGCTGAGCAGGTCGATCGCAGCCGCAGCGGAGGGGGGCCGCTCGCCCGGAGCGTGACTGAGGCAACGCATACACAAGCGAAGCAACGGCCACGGCGTGTCCGGACGTAGCGCTCGGATCGGTGGTGGGCGGGTGGACGCCAACGCCTGCAGGTACCCCGCCGGCGTCTTGGCAGACCACGGCAGGCGCCCGGTGATCATCTGGTAGAGCATCACGCCGAACGCGAAGAGATCGGAGCGCACCGATGCGCTCTCGCCCTCCCACAGCTCGGCTGCCATGTAAGCGGGCGAGCCGAAGATCGTCCCGGCCTCGGTGCGGACCAGCGCCAGTACCGAACTGGCGCTCGGGTCTCCTTGCGGCGCGTCTTCGATACCGGCGACGCCGAAGTCCATCACGATGGCACCGCGGTGGGTGAGCATGACGTTGCCCGGTTTGAGGTCGCGGTGAATCACACCCACTTGGTGGGCGGACTCGAGGCCATCGAGGACCGCAAGTGCGGTCCGGCGCAGCGCCTTGAAGTCCAAGGGCTCTTCATCGCCGTCCAGACGCTCCTGCAGCGTTTGTCCTTGGATGTACTCCATCGTGAAGAACGGGAGTCCTCCCTCTTCCCCGGTGTCGTAGATCCGAACCACGTGCGGGTGGGTGACGGCGTGGGCGAGCGCCACCTCGCGGAGAAACCGGCGGACCGTGTCCCGGTTCTTGGCGAGTTCGGGGTCCAGTGCCTTGAGCGCGACCGACTTGTTCAGCAGCTGGTCCCGTGCGAGCCAGACATGACCGTTGGCCCCGCGTCCAAGCAAGCGCTCCAGCGCATACCGGCGACCCATCATCGTGCCGGCCTCCCACACGATGGAGGCGCCGGGCGCGTCCTGCTCGTGCGGCCCCTCGTCCATCGAGCGTAGGATATCAGAGCCGGCGAATGGCTCGAACGGCCTCGAACAGGACGCCCAGCCCCAGGAGCAGCAGCCCGATACCCATGCCGATCAGCAGAGGGTCGGTCATGTGCGAGAGGTTGATCGTCATCGCGACGAGGGTGCTGGTCATCATCCCGACCGCCGGGATGGCCGCGGGCCACGACGGCCAGCCCTTCTTGCGCAGGTAGATCGTGACCACGATCAACGTCAGGCTGGCCAGCAGCTGGTTGGTCGTGCCGAACAGCTGCCACAGAGCCAGACCAGCGGGCCTTGCAACCATGACTCCGCCCACCTCGACCTGAACCTCGTAGAACGCGAACAGGGCGATCACGCCGCAGGCGATGGCTGAGGCGACGTAGCGGTTCTGGGTGCCGGGGATCTTGAAGGTCTCGCCAATCTCCTCGACGTTGAACCGCAACAGGCGGGTCGCCGAGTCGAGGGTGGTCAGCGCGAACGAGACCACCACCATGGCAATGAGTGCGGCCGCCACATCGGGGCTGAGCCCGAGGCTGGTCAGGAACGCGGTGGTCCCCTGGATGAACGTGTCGATCTTGCTCGGCAGGGCTTGGACCGAAGCCCAGTCGTGATAGATGCCGTGCCAGGCCTCGGAGGAGGAGATGCCCGCCGTACACGCGAGCGTGGCGAGCAGCCCCAGCAGGCTCTCTCCGATCATCGCGCCGTAGCCAATCGACTTGGCGTGGGTTTCTTTGTCGAGTTGCTTGGCCGTGGTGCCGGAGCTGACCAGCCCGTGAAACCCACTCGCGGCTCCGCAGGCGACGACGATGAACACGAACGGGATCACCGACGGCGCGCCCTCGGGCTCCAGCCGAACCGCCGGGGCGGCGAACTCGTGGCCGCCCACCATCAGTCCGATGTAAGCGAGGCCCAGACCGAGGTAGAGCAGCAGCCCGTTGAGGAAATCGCGGGACTGCAGCAGCGCCCACACCGGCATGACCGATGCCGCGAAGGCGTAGGCGAGCAGGACCCATGTCCACGTCTCGGGTCGCGGCCACACGGACTCGGGCAGGCCAATCGTGGGGAACTCCATCCCCAAGCCGATGCCGCCAAGCTCGAGCGCAAACCCGACCACTGCGATGGGCATCAGCGGGACGCCTTTCTTGTGCATGAGGATCCCAGCGACCAAGGCGATGATCATCAAGAGCCCCGAGGGCAGGACGGCCTGCGGGTAGCCGGGCGAGCCGGGGGCCAACTCGAGCGCAAACAGGCGCGAGATGACGTAGACGAACACGCCCATCGCGAGCGCCACGCCGAAGAAGATGATGAAGTGAAGCAGCGTGCGGGCACGTGGTCCGATGACGTCGCGAGAGACTTCGCCGACCGACTTGCCCTCGTGCCGGACGGACACGACCAGCGCGGAAAAATCGTGCACGCATCCGACGAACAGCGCACCGAACACCACCCAGCAGACCGCGGGAAGCCAGCCCCAGATCACCGCAACGGCGGGTCCGAGCATGGGGGCGAGTCCGGTGATCGACGCGAAGTGGTGCCCAAACAAGATCGCCGGTCGCGTGGGCACGTAGTCGATGTCGTCGCGCAGTGCGTGGCTCGGGGTGGTGGCCGACGCATCGAGGTGGAAGACGCGCGTGGCCAGGAACCGTGCGTAGACGCGGTAGCCCACGAAGTAGGCGGCGAAGGCGCAGAGGACGACGACAACGGGAGACACGGCTGCTCGGCTTCTTACACCGACTCGTGGCGCAGGTCACCGTGCGGGGGATGTCGCACCGACTACACTCTGAGCGTGCGTAGGTGGCTGTTGGCGGGATTCGTGGGGCTGGCGGGCTGCTTCGTGCAAGTCGAGCCACCGCCCTCAGAAACGGCCGGTGGGGACACCGATGCCGACCCCAATCCTGGCCCCTGTTCGGACGTGGCGTGCTCGGTGGACGGCTACTGCGAGGAGGGGGAGTGCTTCTGCAACCCCAACTTCGTCGGCAACCCCGATGCGCTGTATGGCTGCCAGCCCAGCCAGGCGTCCGCGCATGCCTGTCAGACCACGTGTGGACTCAACGCCTACTGCGATGACGGCGAGGCGTGCGTGTGCGCGGACGGCTTCGTGGCCGTGTGTGGAACCGGAGACTGCATGCCGATCGAGCAGGTCTGCGATGGAATTGAAGACTGCCTGAACGAGCGCGATGAGGACCCGGAGGTGTGCGAGGTGGCCGAGGTTCAGCAGTGGACGCTCATCGACGGATGTGACGACGGCATCGACGTGTCGTGGCGACTGTGGGCCCGCGACCGCGGCTGGGTGTGGCCGTCTCTGGAAGACGTGTTCTTCAGCGAGGGGCCGGATGTGGTCTCGCGCACTACGATCGAGTGTGTGCGCGGCGAGACGATCTGCCTCGGCGCTGCGGCCGGTGATGTGGAGTGGGGCATCGGCGCGTTCGGCAACGGAATGTGTGATGACTGCTGCAAGCCGTGCCTGCCTGGAGTGATTGAATTCGGGACCCTCGCCTGTCCCTGACCGAATCCCCTCGGTCGTGATCGGGGGATTCACGGGCCTCCGCGTTCCGACAGAATCCTTCAGTGTGGCGACGTGTGGTCGCTCGCGATCGGGAGCCGTTTCGCACCTCGCATTCGAAGCCCGGGCGGTGGACGGGGTGGGGACCCGGTGGCATAGTCCCGCGGCGTCGCCATGGGGCGACCCGTGTGTCGAGATGACCGAGATCGCTCAGCTGTTCGAGTCCGCGCTGCGGGAGAACCGGGCCAGCCTGCTGCGCAAGGCTGCCAAGAGCACCATTGCGCGCATGCCCCCGTCCACGACGCTTTCGGCGCTGCTCGACAGCGACGCCGGTGAGGCGGTCCGGGCGCTGACGCTGGTCGAGCTGACCGAGGCGCTGGAAGAAGCAGGCCTCACACCTGCGCCCATCGCCCCAAGGCCGGGGACAGAAGCGCGAGCAGGGAGTCGCAGACGTCGGGTCGTCGGTGACGATGCGAGCGGAAGCGACAGCTCGGACTGGGGCGGTGAGGCTGCCGAAGCGCAGCTGTTCCGGCAGATCATCGACGCGATGTCGGAGGAGCCGTTGACCATCGGCCAGCTCTCCAAAGAGGTCGGCATCGCGGTCGACGAACTCCGCGGCTACCTCGCGTGGATGAAGAAAGCCGGCAAGGTCACCAGCTCTGGCCGGGCTCGCGCGACTCGCTACCAAGCGGTTCAAGAGTAGGCGCTGCCCCGCGTCTGTTGTGAGTCCTGCGGAGACCGAACGATGGGCGACGACGCAAACGACGGGCTCCAGCTTCGCGAGCTCGTGGCTGACCTCAAGCACGACCTCGCAAAGTACGTCGCGTGGCGCAGTGCCAACTACGGCGACGACGCGTGGGAGGGTCCGATGACGGACGACTTCGCCGCGGCGCTGCAGGACGACGTGCTGCGGACCCAAGGAGACCTGAGCGCATGGCAGGTGTGGGATGCGGCGCGCCCGGGTCTCGGCGACCCGCTGCCGTACCCCCAGTTGCGTGAAGTCCACGACGCCGTGGCGTTGCTGCAGACGCTCGAAACGGCCCTGCGCAGCGGCGGAGAGGCGCTGGCCGCCGTTCGGCCGGAGATCCGAGGGGCCCAGCAGACCATCCGTTCGCAGCTCCGTGATCTGCACCGTACACTCGCCGCAGGGTAGTCGGTGTCGCAGATCCTCATCATCGACGACGAAGACAAGTACTTCGAGCTGTGTCAGCGGTTCATCGAGGGGCACGACTTCCTCCCGCCCGCTCGCAACTACCGCGAAGCTCAGGCCACGCTCGAGGCCTATCGCGGCAAGGTCGACCTCGTCCTGCTCGACGTGCACTTCGACATCCCGGACGAGGAGCTGCTCCCGTACGACAAGGCGGAGCTGCTCACTGGCAAGGACCACAAGCGAGCGATCGAACGATTGCGGCGCGGCCAAGGGCTGCACATTCTCGACCAGCTGCGGCGCGCCGTCCCGGACCTCCCGGTCATCGTGATGACGTCTCGCGACGATCTTCCGATCGAAGCGGACTCGGAGCGCCTGCAAGCCGAGGACTACACCTACCTTCTCGACGACGAGTACCTCGACGCACGCTCGCTCCGGCTGCAGATCGAGAACATCCTCGCCCAGCGAGCCGGGCCAGCAGGGGACGAGGACGAACCGTTCTACTGGGGCGAGACCTCCCGGATGCAGGGCTTGCGGCGGCGGCTCTCGATCCTCGCCCGGGGTCAGCTCCCGATCATCCTGCTGGGGTCGACGGGGACCGGCAAGAGTCTGTTGGCCAGAGAGTTCATTCATGCGCGCTCGCACCGGGAGGGCCCATTTGTCGCGGCCGACCTCTCGACCGTTCCACACGACTTGATGGGCGCGCACCTGTTCGGTGTGGTCAAGGGCGCGTACACCGGTGCCACGGCGTCTCGTGAGGGGGTGCTTCAGCATGCGCACGGCGGCACCCTGTTCCTCGACGAGATCGGCAACCTGAGCCTCGAACTCCAAAAGGCGTTGCTTCAGGTGCTGCAAGAGGGGCGCTACCGTCCGGTTGGCTCGGTCGATGAACGTGTTGCCGACGTCAAACTCGTGGTCGCAACCAACGAAAACCTCGTCGAAATGGTTCGGCAGGGGAAGTTTCGCGAGGACCTCTACATGCGGCTCAACCCCGCCACGGCGATGCGCTTGCCGAGCTTGACCGAGCGCAAAGACGACTTCTCCGTGTTGCTCGAGGTGTTTGTCGCTCGGGTGGCGCAAGAGGCCTACAACGCCGACCTGCTCCGGCAGTACGCGGCACAGCGCGGGATGGCCGTCTCGGAGACCGACGCCGTGCCCGTGTCGGTGAGTCGCAAGGTCCCCGCCAAGGCGGACAGCCGTCGGATTCACTTCGTGTTCCATCCGAGCAGCTACAAGCAGCTGCGGGACTTCGCGTGGCCGGGAAACTTCCGGCAGTTCGAGATGTTCCTCTCCAACCTCATCACGCTGTCGCTCGTTGAGCTTGTCGACCAAGCGGATGTGGTGGAGCCCAGCAATCCTGCCGAGGCGAGCCGGCCCGACGTGATTCCAATCTTGCCTCGCATCGTGCGTGAGCTGATGCGGCCGATGGACATCTCTCGCGTCGAGCCGGAGACCGATGGGACGCCGGTTCGTGTCCTGGACGATGGCGGACACCGGTTGGGCGTGACGCTGCAAGCAGGGGACTCGCTCAACGCCGTGTCGTGCGCCGTCGAGCGACAGTACTTGGAGCTGTTGTTCGAGAAATACGAGGGAGACCTCGCGCGTATGGCTGGGGTGCTGCTCTCGGACCCCACGGCTGGGCGCAAGGTCCAACTGCGCATGAACCAACTGGGCATCAAGCTTCGGTCGCTCAAACAGCGGCGGCGCGGTCGATGAAACGACTGGGGCTGCTGGCTGTGGCGCTCGGACTTCTCGCGTGGATGCCCGAGACGAGCGCCGCTCCGCCCGCCGGCCCGGACTCCGCCGTCCTGCCCTCGCTCGACGGTGATCTGCCCCCGCCCCCGGTCGACGACCCCGACTCGGACACCGGCGCCGACGAGCCGCCGGAACCCACCGAGGAGGAGAAGCTCGCGGCGCGCATGAAGGAGTTCGAGGATCACGTCGCACGAGGGCAGAGCGCGGTGTCGAAGGAGCGCTACGACGAGGCGATCCGAGAGTACAGCGCCGCGCTGCGGATCCTCCCCGGCGATGCGTCCGCGCTGCTGGGGAAGGCGAAGGCGCATCGTGGTCGGACGGCGCAGGGCCGATGTCCCAAGCCCGCGATCCGCAACATGCTGGAGATTGAGCGGAACGACCCCAAGGGGGTCTGGCTCGAGCAGCGCTCGGTGTTGATCGACTGGATGAGCGACTGCGGGGCCCGCTACGCCACCCGGCAGCTTCGGCTCGCTCGGCAGCTGGCCGGCGAGGACCCCGGTGCGAGCGGTCGCGATGACGACATCCGGCTCACGCTCGCCAAGCTCGAGTTTGCGTACGGGTCCGACCGCGGAACGCCCGAAGAGCTGTCCGAGCGTCGCAAGGCAGGGTTGGCGGTGCTGAGTCTGTACGTCGAGGAATGCAAGGCCCAGGAGCGCAAGCCCACGGCCGACGCCGTGTGTTTGATGGCGGAGTGGTCCCGCGGGGAAGACGACCTCGAGCGAGCCGCGGAGCTGTATGAGCAGCTCGACCGCAGCTATTCGGGGAGCGATTGCGCCAAGGATGCCGGGAAGATTCGAGAAGAGATCGAGTTCGAGCTCGAGCTGCGCAAACTCGACGAGACGCAGGGGTTCAGGCCATCGGCTGCTGCAGAGGCGGCGTACAACGCCGGCGTCGTTGCCTTGCGAAAGGGCAACTACCAAACCGCGGAACAGCGGTTGAGTGAGGCCATCGACGAGAGCCCGTGGTTTCCCAGTGCCTACTACTCCCGAGGTGTGGCGCGAGCGCGGTTGGACAAGCTCATGCCCGCGGTCGACGACATCAGCCGCTCCATTCGGATGGACCGCTCGGACTATCGCGCCCACATGACGCTGGGGTTGATCTACAAGAAAGAGTTCGCGGGCGCCGAGGACGACGAGGCGATCAAACACCTCTCCTCCGCGCTTCGACTACGGCCCGACCTCACTCGTCTGCATCTACTGCTGGGGGAACTCTATGCGCGCACCGACCGGGAGAAGGCCCGAGAGCACTACCAGCGCTTCATTCAGCTGACCGAGCTGGAGGATCCCGAGGCGCGAAAGGCTCGCAAAGCGCTCGAAGACCTCGAGCGTGAGATTCGCAAAGAAGACCCGCTTCCGATGCCGCCACCGGCCGAGGAGAGTCTTCGGTTTCTCGACCCCGATGTGCAGCGGGTCATCAACGAAGCGTATCTGCGAGGTACTGAGCATCAGGACTGGAAGATGGCCGAGAAAATTCTCGCCCAGGCGCGCGCGAGCTTTCCGAATCAACCGGTCATCCTCAACGAGCTGGCCCGGGTGGTCTATCACCAGGAGCGCTACGGCGACGCGCGGGCCTACTGGGAGCAAAGCCTGCAGGAACTCGAGAACCAGGTTGAGGTGCACGAACGGCTCGGGTTGTTGTTGCGTGAGGACTTGGCCGACGAAGCCATCCCACACCTTCGCCGAGCCGCCGACCTTGGCTCGTTGACCGCTCGGTTTTCTTTGGCAGAGCTGCTGTGGGAGCAGACCAAACCCTTGGAAGCGCGAGAGCAGATCGAGCGCTACTTGGCCGAGGGAAGCGACTACGACTTGTACTGGGACCGCGCCCAGGACCTGCACGGCGAGATCGAGAGCCGCTTCTTCCAGGCATACATGGCGCTGGCCCTGCTCTTGACGCTGATGATCGCGTTCCCTGCGTGGCGGGTGTATCGGCACTATCGCGGCGCGTCGTTGGAGCAGCTGCTGGAGCGGGCACCCAAGAGCTACCCCGAAGTGGCGCGAGTGCTGTCGCTGATCCGGCACGAGATTCTCAAACACAACACCGCGTTTCTCGCCGACGTGGCTCGGGCGCTCGAGTACTCATCGCCGGACGCTGACGTCCGGGCCGAAGTGTTGGGGCGACGGCTGTTTGGAGAGGCGCTGGCCCGCCGTGGCCGCCCCAAGCGCGGACAACCGCTCGAGGGCATCTACGGCCGTTTTCACGGCTACCTCGATGAGCTGGACCAGGTGGCCCGGGCGTACCAGGTGACGCTCAACCTGCACCGCAAAGACCCGACGTTCCGGCCAATGATCGCCGCGTTCGATGACCTGGCGCACTGGAGGGCGGCGCTTGGCCGCACGCCGATGCTCTCGCCGGCAAAACGCACCGAGCTGGCCAAGACCCTCGGGCGCTGTGGACACGTGCTAGGCCGCAAGGCATTCGAGCGTCTCAGCGGCCTCATTCAGCAGCTGTGCGTGACCACGGTCGACCCGTCGCTGGTCGAGACCTGCTACGCGCAGGTGAAGGGCGAAAAACAGTTCTCCGGGCTCGAACTGGGGCTGGTCATCGTCGAGGGCGAGGCGGCACCTGTCCGAATCTTTCGCACCGATCTCGAGGACATCCTCGCCAACGTGATGCGCAACTCCCTACGCTCGAGCATTCACTACGCCGAACCCCCAGTGGGGCTCGGCGTGACGCTTCAGATCGAGATTGACGAGATCACCGGTCTGGGCTCGTTGGCGATTCGGATCAAGGACCGCAGCCCAGAGCCACTCACCAACGAGATGCTCCGCGGTCGATACGTGGAGCGCGGAATGGGGATCACCGTCGACCTGCTCTCGCGTTATGATGGCGCCATCGGCGTCGAATCTGAACCAGGGTGGAGCAAGGCCGTCGTGCTGCGGTTCTTCACCGTCGAGCAGGACGCCATCCCGTTGCCTGAGGCCGCTCAATGAACGCTCCGCCTGTGGACATCGTCGTTGTCGAGGACGGCGACGAGTACATCACCAACCTCACCACCTTCGTCTCGGAGGGCATGCAGTACCGGCAGGCCAAGAGCGGGATGCAGGCGTGCCAACTCATCGCTCAGCGCGCGCCGGCCCTCGTCTACCTCGACATGCGGTTCGATCGCATCCCCGAGGAAGAGCTCCTTGGAGACATCGTGCAGCTGACCGCGCGTTTCAACGGCGACGTGTCGCGGGCGCGCCGCTTTCAACAGGACAACCAGGGGTTGTTCGTCCTGCGCGCGGTTCGGGACGCGGGGTTCGCAGGCGCGGTCATCCTCAGCTACGACTTCTCCGCCGAGGAGCGTCGGTTCGCCGCGCTCAAGGCCCGGGACCCTGGGCTTCACTACTGTCCGGACTACGCCGATGCCAACACCATCCGCGCCACGATTCTCGAAGCCGTTGGCCGGGCCTGATACGTTGCGGCCGTGTCCGAAGTCTCCGAATCGCCGTCTGCGTGGCTCGTCGCGATCCGCCAGATGGCGATGCCAGCCGACACCAACGCCCACGGCACCATCTTCGGCGGCCTGATCCTCAGCCTCATCGACCAGGCAGGGGCCATCGCCGCGCAGAGCTCGGGCGCGAGCAAGGTTGTGACCGTGGCGATGGACAAGATCGTCTTCCACGAGCCCGTGCACGTCGGCGATCTGATCACCTGCCATGCCCGGGTCATCAAGCGCGGCCGCACCTCCATGACGGTGTGCGTGAAGGTCGAGTCCGAAGCGCCGAGCTCGTTGGCGAAGAAGATCGAGCCCCGCCAGGTGACCCAGGCGGAGGTCATCTACGTGCAGATCGACGACCACGGCCGCCCGCTACCGATTTAGTTTAGAGGGGACTTCGCAGTCCCCCTCACTTCGGGGGCAGAGCCCCCTACGTTTCACCGGGAGCGTTCCGCGGAGCGGTGCGCGGACGTGCCGAGCGAATCCGGAGGACTTGCGGAGCACCCCTGGCGGTCGCCCTGTGGGGCTCGCTCGTCGCTTTGCTCCTCCAGTGTTGGCGGAGGTTTGTGGTTGGGCGAAGCCCCCTTCGCTTCACCGGAAGCGTTCCGCGGAGCGGTGCGCGGACGTGCCGAGCGAATCCGGAGGACTTGCGGAGCACCCCTGGCGGGCTTGCTCGTCGCTGCGATCCTCCAGTGTTTCGGTTACCCGGTTGGGCGCGGTCGCCGTTCGGACACCCGGTGGCGTTCGGGGGATCCAAGAACGCGCAAGATCGGCGGGCGAGGGGGTGGGGGAGACTGCTAGCCTGCTGCGCATGAAGATGCTTCGTTCGACGTTTGTCGCTGCTCTCGCGTTCGGTCTTGCGTCCCCGACGCTTGTTGCTTGTGCTGAGAAGCCAGGCGCGAAGAAGAAAGAGGACGACAAGGACAAGAAGGACGACAAGAAGAAGGACGACAAGAAGAAGGACGACAAGAAGGGCGACAAGAAGAAGGACGACAAGAAACCGTCCTGACGTTCGGAGGTGCCATCGATGCGGCTTCCACTTCGACATGCGCCTCCGGGCATCGACGCACCCGTTCGTCGCTGTGCGCACCTCGAGGCTCTCGTAGAGGCCGCGATCGGGCTGCCACTGGGTCCGGCCGCCGCGGTTCTTTCGTCGCGGCGCTCTCGTGGACGCCACGGGAACGCGCTGCAATGGCACCTCGGCCTCGATGCTCACGACGGCGAGGCCCAGCTCGACTGGGAAGACCGCATTGAGATCAAGCTCGTCTCGGTGTGGCGCCGGGGCAAGGGCGCAGACGCCCGAGTCGGTTGTGACAAGCTCAAGGTTTGCGACGTGGGCGTGGACCCTTGGCACAAGCTCGGCAACGTGATGTGGGTGTTCGCGGATCGGGTGACCCGCACCGTTGTGGGCGCGCTACAGACGACGTTCGCTGGCGGGTTGCGGACGCGCCTCGCGGCGGCGTGGGACCAGGACCCTCACTTTGAGCATCCGATGCTGTTTGTCGAAGCCCGCGAGCACGCGGGGAAGTCGGCGCCCGCGTACTATCTTTCCGCGCGGTGGTTCGAGACCGAGGGGTTGCTGCCCGAGGCGGTCCCCGCGATTCAACCGTTCGACTCCACGTGGTGGAGCGCGGCTCGAAATCGGCATGGCCGGGACCCATGGCTGACGCTGGTCGACGGCTCGTGCGACACCGTGGGATGTCAGCGTTGCGGTGGTCCGATCGCATTCGATCTCGAGACGCTGCGCAACGACGGGGTCGCTCCCGCCCGACACGGTATGCCCGCCGACGGCCCTTGCCTGGCCCGGGCACACGCCGTCGTGGACGTCCGAACGATCGCGCCGTCCGACGCGTTCGACGCCCAGACCGTGTGCGCAGGCATCGAATCACGGCTGCCAGCGGACGAGCTGGACCGCCTCACGAATCGTGTCGCAGAGCCTGCCGACCACCTTCATGACGCCTAGAGCGAAGGCGGACCTTCCGAGTCCTTGCCACAAGCGTCCACAGACGCGCCCTGCGAGTCGCTTCAAACCGATCGCCGCTCTAACAGCGCGTTTTCGCGCTTGAGGGAAAATACGAAAAGCCCGAAGTCACGGACCATGTGACCTCGGGCTTTCCCTGGCGTGGCGCTCCGTCGGAGCAGGCCACGGCATCCAAAGCTGTATGTTCATCGCGGCAGCCGCGTTTTGGCTGCCCGCGCGGTCTGGCCCCCCAGCACCGCGCTCAAGTGCGTCCGTCAGGAGCGATTCGAGCCGAACCGTTCCGAGTCAAGCTACGCGAAGAAAGCCAGATACCGTGGAAGGCTCGCATATCGCCTTCCGTCAAATCAAGACCCTAAACTAATGAAGGGATCGAAAAAGGTAAGAAAAGTCAGGAAAAGAAGGTTTGAAGTCAGTAGAAGCGACCAAGCTAGGGATAGTCAGCAGAAAAATAAGCCAGCTAGCAATCAAGCGGTCAGTTCAGTGAGAAGCCAAGAGCAAGATAAGGAAAGAAGCTAAGAGACGCCGAAGCTAGAGATGGAAGCCAGAGGAGGAAGCCAAGGAAAGTAAGTCAGACTCAAGCTTCACCTCCCCCATGTGCACGGGCTGGGCCAAAAAGGCAACATGTTGAAATTATTGAATGTGCACGACTTGTGCATCGGGGGTAACCCGACATTCGGTTCCTGGCTATGACAAAAAAGTCCGGGTCACGCAGGCAACCGCGGTTGTCGCCATGACATCGATGTCGCGGATGGCCACCGGTGACGAATCGGCACGGAGATCGGCTCTCGCCGACAAACCGTCCTCACCCTCCAGCGACAATGCGTCGACGGGGAGGCCACCGGACGGGCCGGGTTCGTGCTAATCCGTCGGCCCGTTCCGGTCGATGAACGACGACGAACCTCCGAATCCGAGCCCTCCCCGTGCCATCCTCAAGTTTGGCGGGGAGGTTGTCGCAGACGCCTTGGCATTGGCCCGTGTCCTCGATGAGGTGCGTGCGCTCGTCGCAGATGGCTGGAGCTTTGTCATCGTCCATGGAGGTGGCCCGCAGTCGAACGCGCACGCCGCCGCCCTGGGGCTCGAAGTCCGAAAAGTGGCAGGCCGGCGGGTGACCGACCGGGCGACACTCGAAGTGGCCAAGCAGGTTCTGGCCGGCTCCGTGAACGTGGACGTCGTCGCCGCAGCGAGAGCGCGAGGCGTTCGCGCCGTGGGGATCGCTGGGGTCAGCGTCCTGACCGCGACACGGCGCCCCGCCGAGGTGGTCGACGGGCAGGAGGTCGACTGGGGGTTCGTCGGCGAGGTCTCCGAGGTCGACACTGAATTGTTAGAGGTCTTGTGGGCCGGCGGACGTGTACCGGTGTTGGCACCGCTGGCGGCTGACTCCGATGGACAGGCCTACAACATCAACGCCGATACCGTGGCGTCCGCGCTTGCGGCGGCCGTTCGCGCCGACCACCTCTTTCTCATGACTGCTGCAGGCGGCGTGCTCGAGAACATCGTGGATCCGGCCTCTCGCATTCCCGCCCTCACGCCCAGCGAAGCCCGAGCGGCCATCGCCGACGGCGTCATCGTTGGAGGGATGATTCCCAAGGTCGCCGACGCGCTCGACCAGCTCGAGCATGGCATCGGCGTTGTGCACATCCTTGGCACCGGATCCCTGCGCGCCGCCGCAAGCGAACCCGGAAGCGTGGGCACGGCCATCACTTCGGAGGGTCTTCGATGAGTGAGGGCGACATTCTCGCGCTGCTGACCATCGTGCTGTGCCTCGGCGGCAGCATGTTCTTCTCGGGTTCCGAAACTGCGGTCACCTCCTTGGGAGAGCACCAGGCCGCGAAGATTCTCGAAGACGGAGGCCGTGATGCGCGGACCGTCTCCAGCTGGGTGAACCAGCCGGTGAAAGTCCTCTCCACGATTCTCGTGGGCAACAACATCACCAACACCCTCATGGGTGCGATGGCGACCGCGTTGGCGATCGAGCATCTCCAAGGCGGTGCATGGGGGGATTGGGCGGTCCCGGTCGCGGTGTTCGCCACCACGGTGCTGCTGCTCATCTTCGGTGAGATTTTCCCGAAAGCCGTGGGCCGCGCCTACTCGCACAAGCTCGCACTCCCGCTGCTCTCCGTGCTCAACGTTCTGGGCCGGGTGCTGTCTCCGGTGGTGTGGACGCTGACGAAGTTGACCAACTGGATGCTTGCGCGGACGGTGTCCGGAGAGCACGGACACAGCAAGGTCACCTCCGATGACCTCGACTTCTTGGTCAAGGTCGGTCAACGCGAGGGCACGATCGCGGCCGACCAAGCCGAACTGCTCCGCGGCATCTTCCGCTTCGATGACAAGATCGTCCGCGACATCATGGTGCCTCAGCGCGACATGACGGCGATCGACTTCGATTGGGATGTCGACCGCGTCGTGGAAGTCGCGCGGCATTCCGGGCACTCACGGATGCCCGTGTTCGAAGGGGATCTGGACTCGATCAAGGGCGTGCTGCACATCAAGTCGCTCATCGGTCAGCACGATGCAGGGCGCGAAGAGGTCGAGCAGGCGATGCGGCCGCCGCTGTTCGTCGCCGAGAGCCTCTTGATCTCCGACCTGCTGCAGCGCTTCAAAGAGGAGCGCAAGCACCTTGCGATCGTCGTCGATGACGGTGGCCACACCGTCGGCGTGGTCACCTTGGAGGACGTGCTGGAGCAGATCGTCGGCAAGATCTTCGACGAGAGCGACCAGGCTCCCTCGGCCGCCCTCGACCACCTCGGTGTCTGTTACCTCGACGGAACCGCGAGCCTGCGCAACGTCGAGGAGACGTTCGACATGGAGTTCGAAGAACTCGACGGGGTGGACTCGGTGGGCGACCTGCTCACCCAGCTCGCCGGGCAGATTCCGATCGCCGGCTCGGTGGTGGTGTTCGAGAACCTCCGGTTCAAGGTTCTGGCGGCCAACGATCGGCGGGTCATCCGAGTCAGCGTCGAAGCCGTCGAGCTCGACGAACACTCCAGCGACGGCTGAGCCTCCGCGGCAGGGCTCTCAGCCGTCGTGCCCGAGCGCGCGGGCGAGCGCCCATGTGGGAAAGACCTGCCGATACAGCTCGTAGTCCAACACCGAGGTGTTGAAGAACACCCCGGCGGGTGTTTCAGGCGGCCACTGTCCGTCGTCTCGTTGCCGGTCCCGCAGAAATGCGAGCCCGACTTCGATCGCGTCGGTCTCGTGGGGGGCGATGTCCTGCAGGGTCAGGACAGCCCACGCGGTCTGGGTGACCGTGCTGGATTCGTCGGGCTCGAGCGGGTGGGGCGTATCGTTGAGCAGCCCCAAGTAGCTCTCCCCCCAGCCGCCGTCGGGCCTTTGGTGCTCGACAAGCCATCGGCTGGCTCTGGCGAAGGCGGGGTGCGAGGGGGGCAGCCCCGCTGCGAGCAGCCCCGAGCAGGCGAAGAACGTGCCGTAGGTGACGTTGACGCCCCAAAAACCGAGCCAGCCGCCATCTTCGTGTTGCTGCTCGAGGAGGAAGGCTCGGCCCGCGGTCACGGCCTTGCGGACGCTGCTGCGGAGCTCGTCTGGCATGGACTCGCCCAGCTCGCGCTCGGCATAGGCCAACCCACGAACGCAGCTGCCCGTGCACTCTGTGTACGAGTACTCCAGCATGCAGTTGCCGTAGATCTCGGCGGGGTTGTAGTGCTTGAGCACCATCGGCCCCCGCCGAGGTTCGTAGGACCCGAAGCCGCCGTCGTCGTTTTGGCGCTGCAGGATGAACTCGATGGCGCACAGCTTGCGACCGAGCTGAAGCTGCCCGACTTCGTCGCTGAGTCCGACGTCTTGGATCCGCATGAGCGCCTCGAGGGCCTCGGCGGTGCAATCACTGACGGGCCACGGGTGGTCCTCGTTGGCGAATCCCCAACCTCCATACGCGGGCTCCCGGAAGTGTCGGGCGCCGCCGAGGACATCGGCCTGCATCTGTGCCCTCGGAAGCCAGCGGGACGCCGCGTGAGCGATGGAGCGTGCCTGCGCAGTGGCCGGCCCTTCGCTGAGGGCCTGGAGGATGAACGACGTGTCCCAGATGTCGGAGCGGGCGCCGGCGAAGCGCGTCCCGAGGGTCTCGTCTTCCCAGACCCAATACTCCATACCCTCGATGCCCTTGGCGAGTTCGGGGTGCTTGGGGTCTTGGGCGTGCAGGGCGAGGCAGAACAGGAACCCGTTGACCGGGCTCAAGCACACGTAGTTCGTCGAGCGGAACTCGAACAGGATGTGCTCCATCGCTTTGCTCAGGGCGCGCTTGCGCAACACACCCGGGACGACGCGATCGACATGGCGCAGCGCAGCGAAGATCTTTTTGAGCGCCGGGGCGGGGTCTTCGTAGAGGTCGGTCGCCGCGATCGACTCGGTGTATTGCTCGAAGTCGGCGGCGTTGTAGCCACGCGGATACAGCTCGGAGCGCACCGCATCGAGCAGGGGACCGCCCGGTGCCACCACCTTGGCGCCGTACAGGTACGACAGCCCGAGATAGATCAGCCGCATGTGGCAATACAGCCGCCGCGGGTGCATGGGCGCGGACTCGGGCAGCAGCCACAGCTCGGGCATGATTGGCTGCGCTCCAGTCCACGGGTACAGGCCCAACAGTGCCAGCCAGATCCGGCCCCACGTTGGGATCTTGTACACGCCCCCGGACCCCGAGATGAAGCTTCGGGCTCGCACGCACATCGGGTCGTCGGCGGGAGCGCCGAGCAATCGCAAGGTGACGTAGCCGAGGGTGGTGTGGAACAGCCACGCGTTGCCCCGGAATTCTCGCGGCTCGTCACGGGCGCCGGTATGAACGACCGGCAGCATTCCCCAACCACCGCCGGGGAACTCTTGGACCTCGAGGCTGCGACGGATCAGCGCCCGGCGTTTCTCGGGGATCTCGTGGCCGACGATGTGGCAGACGAAGACGTACTGACACACCAACATCGGGTTCCAGATGACCTCGCCGGCGAACGCTCCGTTGCTTTGCTGTCGTCCGGCGAGCGCATCCAAAGCCTGGGCGTAGGCCCGGGCGTTGGGGTCTGTGGTGATCTCGATCGGCGGAGTCGTCTCCGCCTCGGATGGGCTGACGTGGCTGTGGTTGTGGCTCTCGCTCATGGTCGGCTCGGCCTCGGTCCCGTGTGCCAACCGGGGCACCCGTGGAGCCCGTCAGGACCCGTCCGGAGCACCCGGTCAGTTGCTCGGACGTAGCACGAGGAACCATTGGTGGGGAAGGAAGGTTTCCTCCGACTCCACCACAAACCCGGCCTCTGTGAGCTCTCGTTTTGCCGCCTCGGCACCGATTCGGTGCTGCGGAGCGGGCGCAATCCCGTCCGGAGGCGTTGCGTCGGGTCGGAAGTCGAGCAGCACCAAGCGCCCGTCGGCCTTCAGGGCGGACCGCACGCGTGTGAAGTAGGGCACACGGCTTCGGATGTACGCGTAGGTGTTGGCGGAGAACACGAGGTCGAGCCCGCCCTGGGGCAGCATCGGGTCGTCGTAGTGCGCCAGGTGAGGCTCGATGTTGGGCGTGCCCCACTCCTCCCGCTGCTCGAGTAGGTAGTCCTCGAACTCGCCGTCGACGTCGACCGCATAGACTCTTCCCTCCGGGACCATCAGGGCGAGGCGGCGTGTGAAATAGCCCGAGCCGGCGCCGATGTCGGCGATGGTCGCTGCTTTGGAAGGCGCTGGGAGGGCGTCGACGACCCGATCGGGTTGCTGCCACGCGTCGCGCTGCGGGTCCTCGAAGACCTCGATCATCGCCCGGGGATCGTCGTAGTGCTGCGGCGGCCCGCCATTCTTCCCGGGGCACCCCGCAGCGAACGCGACGAGGAGCAGCGGTGCCGCGATCCGGGGCAGCTTGCAGGCCATAGCACAAGGGTATGCCGCCACTTGTGTCGGCGTAAAGGGTGGACACATGGCCATGCGCCTCCGATCTCCGTCGGGGTCTTGGTAAGCTCCCGCGGCCCATGTCGGCCCCTGCCGCAGCGCCCTCGAGCGCACCCCCACCGTTCGATCCGGACTCGATGCAGAGCCGGGTCCCAACCGAACTCCGCAAGCAAGGAACGTGGCTTCGGCGCTGCGCTCGCACGCTGCTCGGGGTTGTGGTGTCGCCGCAGCGTGTGTTCCTGCGTTGCCCGGAGCCCATCGATCACGGCACGGCGCTTCGGTTTCTTGCCACGCTCCGCCTGCTCCCGTGGCTTGGGCTCGTCGCGTGGCTCGGGGTAGCGTTTGTCTTGTCGCCGCAGCGAGAGGTCGTGACCAGTCGTTCGATCCACGCCTTGCTCGACCCAGCCATGCTCGAGGCGCTCTCCGTCTGGCTGTTGGTGATGGTCCCGGTCGGGATGCCGCTGCTGTACTTCGTGTGCGGGCTGGTTTCGCACGTCGCGGTCGGCCTCACCGGAGGTGCGTCGCGATCGGTTGGCGCCAGCATGCGCGCGGTCGGCTACGCGATGGGTCCGGCATTGCTCGGCGTCGCGATCCTGGACGTTCTGATCTTCACGGTCGGCGTGGACGGAGAGTTGTTCCTCTTGATCGCCACCGGGTTGGTACTCGCGTTCTTGTGGTCGGCCTCGGTCGGGCTGGCACGCACCCATCAGATTCATCTGCTTCGGGCGATCCTCGTCGCTCTGCTCCCGACGGTGATCCTGTTCGCGGCGTTTGCCGGCCGGGCGGCGCTGCAGCTCGAAGACGTTCCGTTCCTTCCGGAACCGGCGTCGCCGTACGTGGTGCCGTAGGGTCCCTGTCCGGAAGGGGCCTTTCGCAAAGACCCCTCGCTGCGGGAGCCAAGCTCCCTACGCTTCACCCCAAACGGTCGCCTCGCAGCTCCGAACGACTCACGGCTCTCAGAGGCCGTCGATGACCGTCCCGCCATCGACGGCCGAGATCGGGCGTCCTCCGCTCGAGAGCCGGACGTCTTCAGGGTCGAGGCCCAGCTTGGTGTGTACGGTGCGGTGCAAGTCCGCCACCGAGACCGGGCGCTGCGTCACCGCGATACCGTCCGCATCGGTCGCTCCGATGACTTGGCCGCCGGTCACACCTCCTCCGGCGAGCACTGCAGATGCGACGTGGGGGTAGTGGTCGCGGCCACCTCGGGCGTTGATTCGGGGCGTGCGACCGAAGTCTCCCATCCAGAGCACGAGGGTCTCGTCCAGCACTCCGCTGGACTTCAGGTCGTCGAGCAGCGCGGACATGGCGGTATCGAGCTCGGCGCTGAGCGCTGCGACACGCTCAAAGTTGCTCTGGTGCGTGTCCCATCCGCCCATCTGAACCTCGACGAACGGGACACCTCGCTCCACGAGACGTCTGGCCATCAAGCAACCCTGGCCGAACTTGCCGGGGCCATACCGCTCGCTGACGGTGCGGGGTTCTTGGCCGAGATCGAAGGCTTCGAGTTCCTGCGCCCGCATCATGCGGACCGCTTGGTCCACGACGGCGTCATGTCCCAGCACCGCGTTGGGGGACCGCTCCGCGGCGAAGTCCCCTTGTAGCGCGGACCACATCTCCAGCCGGGCATCGAGTCGCGCCGCGGACATGTCGCTCTGCACGTTCCGCACGGTGCGGGTGGGGTTGTTGACGACGAAGGGGTCGTGCGTAGGCCCCAGGAGGCCTGCCTTGTGTCCCGGCCCGCCCACCGTAATGTTCCCCGGGAGCGGCGCCCCGGGGGCCTGGGCTGCGTGCAGGAAGGAGCCCAGGCCCGGGTGGCGGGTACCGCCGGCCGGGACGAACCCGGTGTGCATCAGGTAGCGGGCTCGGGCGTGGTTGCCCTCGCGATAGGACAGCGAGCGAACGATGGCCAGGTCGTTGGCCCGGCGGGCGAGGCCCGGTAGGTGCTCGCTGACATGAACGCCCGGCAGGGTGGTCCGGATGGAGCTGAACTCGCCCCCGGTGGGGCGCCCCGGTTTGGGATCCCAGGTGTCGATCTGGCTGGCGCCCCCGACCATGTACAGAAGGATGCAGGCCTTGGCCGTACCCTGGCGCGAGCTGGCAGGTCCGGTGGAGGCGTAGGCAGCGGTGGTGACCCCGGCGCTCAGGGCTCCGAGGCTGAGCTTCAGGGCGTTGCGTCGCGTGATGATGGACATGTCGTCTCCTTCGGTCCGGCTTAGTGGATGGTGAGGAACTCGCTGCTGAGCAGCATGGCGTGCATGAGGTCTTCGTAGGCGGAGCTGCCGTGCTCGCGTTCTTCGAGTGTTGCGAGGATGCGGGACTGCTGGGCCGGCGTCGGGCGGCGGCCGTAGACTCGCAGATAGAGCGCATCGACCCGTGCTTCGGGCGCCTGGTAGCGGCTGAGGACCTCGTAGACCGCGGTGCCTTTGACATCGGAGATACCGGAGCGGACGAGCTCCCCGTTGAGCAGCAGGAGGGCTTGGGGGACGCTTCCGGAGAACGAATCGGCGCTATCCATCTCATCGTCCGAGAACACGAATCGGTATTCCTTCAGGGCTCGGTCGCGTCGTTTCTCGAAGTTCTTGCGGAAGCGCGGGCCGCCTTCACCGTCGGCTGAGGTTGCGATCAGAAGGCTGCGGAACAGTTGTTCGGCATCCATCGAGCGTACGGGATGCTGGGCAAAGACCGCCTCGGCCGCCCGGGTCTGCTTGGGAGATCGGCCTGGGCTTGCCGAGCTACGCTGGTAGGCATCGCTGCGCACGATGGTGCGTAGCAGCTCCGCAAGGTCGTAGTCGCTGTGCACGAAGCGCGAGGCGAGGTGCTCGAGGGCAGGGGGGTGGCCCTTGTCGTGTTCGCCGCCGAGGTCGTCCCACCGCGGGACCAGACCGACGCCGAACATCTGTTGCCAGGTGCGGGCGACCACCGTCTTGGCAAAGAGGTCCGAGCCTGTGATGTCCTGAGCGAGTGCAGCGCGTCGGCCGGCGGGGTGCTCGCTGGCGTTCTTCGAGAGGAAGCCGGGGGCGATCTTGGCGCCCGAGCGGTCGCCGGGACCGTCCCGAGCGGTGGGCAAGTGCATCTCTCCGCGCTTCCTGTCCATGAGGGACGGGACTCGGGCACCGGCGGATTTTTGGAACCGAAACTTCGAGCGGCCGAAGTACGCCGCGAGCGCGTAGAAATCCTCCTGAGAGTAGCGGGGGTCCGAGGGATGGTCGTGGCATTGCGCGCATTGGAGGGTGATGCCGAGGAACACCTTCGCGGTCTTGCCGGTCAGCGCCTCGACATTGTTCTTCTCCCCGTGGCTGATGAGGAAGCCGTACGGGCCCGGCCCTTCGAACCGACCCTGCGCGGTGAGCAGCTCGGTCGCGATCGCGTCGTAGCTCATCTTGTCGGCGAAGGCGGTCTCGAGCCATGCCCGGGTATCCTCGGTCACGCTGTTGCGCTCTCGGGTACGACCGGCCAACAACAGGTCGGTGTACAGAACGGCCCAATGCTCGGCGAACGGCTGCGAGTTCAACAGCTCGTCGGCCCACGCGACACGCTTGTCTGGGCGAGGGTCGGCTTCGAACGCGGCGACGGCCGTGGCGGTTGGGATTCGTCCGGTCAGGTCCAAGGAGATGCGTCGCAAGTAGGTCGCATCGTCGAGATAGGGCGCGGGTTCGATGCCGGCGCGGGCCCAGGCCTCGCGCAACAATCGGTCGAGTTCGGCGTCCTGTGTCGCCGCCGGGCGTGTGCCGGTCCCTTCATTCGCACCGGGTTCGGCTCGGGGCGGCACAGCACCGTCGCGCCGGGCACACGATGGGAGCATGAGCGCCGCGGCGAGAAGTGCGGAGGCAAGTGCGCGAGAGACCACACGATCACCTTGCGGGGTCGGAGGGGTCTGCGCCGGTTGGTTTTCTGGCGCTTTACCCGGGGGTTCGCTGCGGCATCTTCCCGCCGAGCCCACACTCCATGACCGTTCCTCCGATTGCGCGACATGCGCGTTGCCGCGTCAGGCTCCGGAACACATGTTGAGACAGTGCAACGGACAAGAGAGCGTTCTGCGCATCGAGTCTTCGTAAGTGTTTGAAAATATGTGTTGTTCGATGATGTTGGACCTCGGAATCCATTGTGCAAAAGCGGAATGCATGACCGCACGTGCATGGAGCCGCCTGGGCCTCGTCGCTTTCGTGTCCGGGTGCTCGGTTCAGACCGACCCGGATTCGGCGGTCCAGGATCTTCCCGCGACCCTCGTCCCGCCGCCCTGCGACGCCGACACGCCGCTTCCCGTCGTCAATCGCTCCCCCGGCGGGACTCCAGAGGTGTCTCCGAGCGATCTGGCAGCGGCACAATGCAAGCTTCGGGTCATCGATGTGCGTGCGAAGGCGGAGGTCGTCGAGACCGGAGTCATCGCCGGCAGCGAGCACATTCCGCTCGAGCACGTCGCAAACCACGCGCTGGGTTGGGACCGGGCCGAGCCGGTGGCGTTCGTGTGCCGCTCGGGTCGACGCTCAGGGGTCGCGGCGCGCGAACTCGCCGAGATGGGGTTTGAACATGTCTCGTCGCTGACCGGTGGTGTGCTCGCGTGGCAGGACAGTGGGCGTTCGCTGTCCTCATACGATGCGCACCCCAAGGCGCCGTTCCCGGCCGCACATCGGCACGCGCTGAGCGCTGAAGACATCCGAGATCACGTCGCCGACCGAGACCACGTTCGCTTCACGAAGGCCGCGACACTCCTGCTCCACGGCACGCAAGCCTGCGTCGATGGCCGCGACGCCCATGCGATCATCGGCACGCCCGGCGGCGATGCAGGGGAGCTTGTGCTTGCGCTGGCGACGGCGGAACGACTCGGTCACGAGCCATTCTCGGCAGAGGCGGTGGAGCGAGTCTTCGTGCACTACCTGGACGCGTTCGGTCACTTCTACCTGCACACGGACGGACACGCCGCGCAGCGATGGCTCGGTGACGTCGGGCTGAGCTTTGAGGACCAGGAGGAGGTCGAGTCGCTGTTGCAGGAGCCGCCGCTGGCGTTCCGTGCACGGCTGCTGGACACCGTCGCCGACCCCCCCCATGTCGGTTGCGGCCACCTGAGACTCAGCCTCCAGCACGCTGCGGACTACGGCGTCCGCCCCGGACTCGTTCGCGACGTCCTGCGCGCCTACTTTCGGCGCTTGTGGGAGAGCGATCCGCGGCTGGAGTTTGTGGTGCTCGAGGGCGAGCATGCGGAGTCTGGCATCGTGTCGATAGAGATGACGCGCAAGGTCCACGCCTACACCAAGATTCCCCTCGTCTCACCTCGAGTGGGCGACACCGAGGTGTTCGTGGTCCACCCACAGGCTTCCGCGTTCATCCGTGAGCAGAACTCCGCCTTCCTGCTCGAGGAGGTCCCTTCGATCACCGCGTCGGGCACGACGGAGCAGGAGTTCGTGCGGGCCCAACAGCAGCTCGCCCAACGGCAGCTTCAAGAGTCCGTCCGGCATCTGGGCCCGGACCTCCCCGTGTTCGTCGTGTCCGTGCACGGGGAGGCGATCACCGTCGCAGACGCAGCACCCGCAGAACCCCAAGAAGAGCCAGGACAGTAGGAGAACGATATGACCGAGTTCACCCCCATCGCTTCCAGTATCGGAGGCCTCCTCATCGGGCTCTCCGCCGCCATGATGCTCGTCCTCAAGGGCCGCATCGCCGGTATCAGCGGCATCATCGGAGGCCTTCCGACCGCGCCTGCCGAAGAGCGGCCGTGGCGTGTCGCGTTCATGGCAGGCCTCCTTGGCGGAGGCTTCCTCATGTTCGTTCTGACGCCTGCCCAGTTCGGGGTCCAAGCCCCGGTGGGGACCGCGGCACTCGTGGTCGCAGGTTTGTTCGTCGGTGTCGGAACGCGCATCGGCAGCGGCTGCACCAGTGGCCACGGCGTTTGCGGTCTCTCCCGCCTGTCTCCTCGGTCCATGGTCGCGACCGCGCTCTTCATGAGCTTCGCGGCGATGACCGTCTTTGTCATCCGCCACGTCCTGTGAGCAATCGGAGCACCAAGACCATGCAAGTTCTCGCAGCATTCATCGCAGGCCTCGTCTTCGCCGTCGGTCTCGCCATTGGCGGCATGACCGACCCCAACAAAGTCGTGTCGTTCCTCGACATCTTCGGCAACTGGGATCCCTCCTTGGCGTTCGTCATGGGCGGAGCAATTCTGCTCTACGCGCCCGTCTACCACTACATCGTCAAGAAGACCCGGCCGCTCCTGCATCACACCTTCCACCTGCCCACGAGCAAGGACATCGATGCTCGCCTCATCGCAGGCGGCATGTTGTTCGGAGTGGGGTGGGGCATGGGCGGCTTCTGTCCCGGGCCGGCCATTGTCAGCACGGCGACCCTGCGCGGCGATGTGCTGACGTTCGTCGGCTCGATGTTTGCCGGCATGTTCGCCGTGTACCTCTACGATCGCTTCCGAACCACAGCTCGCGAGTCGAGCTGAGAAAGGCCAACGTCATGTCCCTTCTGCAACGAATCCTCCCTGCCACCGCCTGGATGCGGACCTACGAGCGCGGAAACCTGCGTGCGGACATGTCCGCGGGTCTGACGACGGCCGTGATGTTGATCCCGCAGGGCATGGCCTACGCAATGCTGGCGGGTCTGCCTCCGATCATCGGGCTGTATGCGTCGACCGTTCCGATCATCCTCTACGCCCTGTTCGGGAGTTCGCGCGAACTCGCGGTCGGGCCGGTCGCGATGGTCTCGCTTCTTGTCGCGACTGCGCTCACCCCTCTGGCGGCGGCGGGTAGCGCCGAGTACGTCGGGCTCGCGGTCGCCCTCGCGCTGTTGGTCGGCGTGATCCAGCTGGGCATGGGCTTGGTCCGGGCCGGTTTCTTGGTCAACTTCTTGTCACATCCGGTCGTCAGCGGGTTCACTTCGGCGGCCGCGCTGATCATCGGGTTGAGCCAGCTCAAGCACCTGCTTGGCGTGGAAATTCCGCGCAGCCACCACATCCACACGATCATCATCGCCGCGTTCGAGAAGCTCGGCGACATCCAGCCCCACACGGTCCTGATTGGAGCCGTCAGCATCGCCGCGCTCGTCATCCTCAAGAAGCGCGCGCCCAAGCTGCCCCGCGCGTTGATCGTCGTCGCCGGCACGACCGTTGCCGTCTGGGCATTTGGCCTGGCGGACAAAGGTGTGGCCATCGTCGGAGACGTACCCGCGGGTTTGCCCACCCCCGCGTTGCCCTCCTTCGAATCCGGAACCCTCACCGCGCTGCTGCCGACGGCGGTCATCATTTCGTTGGTCGGCTTCATGGAGTCGGTCTCGGTGGCAAAAGCCTTCGCGAGCAAGAAGCGCTACGAGATCGAGCCCAACGGAGAACTGGTCGGGCTGGGTCTTGCCAACCTGGGCGCGGCCGTCTTCAGTGGATACCCGGTGACCGGCGGATTCTCGAGAACCGCGGTCAACGCTCAGGCGGGGGCGCGGACGCCGATGGCTGGCATCGTGACCGCCGTCGTCGTGATGGGGACGCTCTTGTTCCTCACGGACTTGTTCTACTACTTGCCCAAAGCGGTTCTGGCCTCCGTCATCATGACGGCCGTCTTCGGCCTCATCGACGTCGCTGAGGTCAAGCACCTGTGGAAGGTCGACCGCGCCGACATGGGCCTGTTGCTGCTCACCCTGGCCGGAACCCTTTCCTTGGGTATCGAGGCGGGGATCGGTTTGGGTGTGGGAGCCTCGCTGCTCTGGTTCATCGTGCAGACGACCCGCCCCCACGCGGCGGTGTTAGGCCGCCTGCCTGGGACCGCCGCCTATCGCAACATCGAGCGCCATCCAGAGGCGGAGCAGTTCGCAGGGATCCTCATCTTGCGCATCGACGCGGGCTTCTACTTCGGCAACGTCACCTTCCTCAAGGACCTCGTACGGGACTCCTTGGCCACGCAAGCCGGGCCCGTCCACACGGTGATCCTCGATGCCAGCAGCATCAACCGCCTGGATTCATCGGCGAATGGGGCGGTGGGGGAGATGGCTCGGTCGCTCAAAGAGACGGGCGTGCAACTGTTGCTTGCAGGCGTGAAAGGGCCCGTCATGGACGCGCTGAAGAAGGCCGGCATCTACGACGACGTCGCAGGAGAACACCCGCATCTTTCGGTGCATGATGCCGTCGAAGGCATCATGGCTTCGCCACCCGATGGGGGCGGCAAGCAGCGCGAGTCCGTCCTGCGCAACGTCAGCTGACCCCACCTCACACAAGGAGACCATCATGTTGTTTCGCCAACTGTTCGATAAAGATACCGCCACCTACACCTACCTGATCGCGGACGAGGATTCGCGAGAGGCCGTGCTCATCGATCCGGTCCGTGAACAACTCCTTCGGGATACTCAGCTTCTCGAAGAGCTCTCGTTGAAGCTGGTCTGGGTGCTGGAGACCCATGTGCATGCCGACCATGTCACCTCTGCCGGAACCCTGCGGGAGCGATTTGGTGCTCGCACGGTGATGTCGAAACATGCGGGGGTGAACTGTGCGGATGTGGCGGCGGAGGACGGCGAGACGGTGCGGTTTGGTCAGCATGAGATCGAGGTCCGCATCACGCCGGGCCACACATCGGGGGACGCGACGTACGTGGTTCATGCCGAGGGCAAAGCGTTCACCGGGGACACGTTGCTCATCCGCGGTTGCGGACGAACCGACTTTCAGCAGGGCGATGCGCGGATGCTCTATGCATCCGTTCACGAGAAGATCTTCACGCTTCCGGAGTCCACTCAGCTCTACCCCGCACATGACTACAAGGGGCGCACGTCTACGACCGTCGGCGAGGAACTGGTGCACAACCCACGGTTGGGAGGGGGCCGCACCGTCGAAGAGTTCGTGGTGATCATGGATGCACTCAACCTGCCGTACCCCAAACGGATCGATGAATCGCTTCCTGCGAACAGCAACTGCGGAGTCGTGCCCTGGGCTCCGATTGAGAACACCCATGGCGGCGTTCCCGAGGTAACGATTCGTTGGGTCAAGGAAGAGTCTACCGACGCCAACGTACGGATCATCGATGTGCGGGAGCTCGAGGAGTGGTTGCACCCGCTTGGGCGTGTCCCCGGTTCGACCCATACCCCGCTGGGAGAGGTCCCGCAGTGTGTTGTCGGGTGGGAACCAAACACCAGGATCGTCGTCGTGTGTCGTTCGGGTGCCCGTTCGGGGCAGGCCGCGCTCACGCTGCTGCGAGAGGGGTTCACATCCGTGGTCTCTATGCGTGGGGGCATGCTCGCGTGGGCGGACGCCGGGTACGACGCCGAACGCGAGTGAATTGGTCCACACTAGGAACTCTCCGTGTCCTCAACAGCAATCATCGTCGGCTTTGGCCTTGGCGTCGGACTGGCGCCCGTGCCAGCGAGCGTTCCGTCCTCGGATGCGGCGCTGCAAACACGGAGTCTCGACCCGTCGGCGCCGAGGGCAGTGCCCGCACCGCCCTCTCCTGAACCCGAGGTCGCCCATGCGGCAGCCGAGCAGCCCGCAGCGGTGGTGCCTCAGCCGACATCGATGGCCGAGGATCCGTTGCCGGTCCCGTTGCCGGTCCCGTTGCCGGTCCCGTTGCCGGTCCAGGACCAACCCAGTTGCGACGAGGAGCCACCCGCGCTGTGGGATGGCTTCAAGATTTCCTCGAAGGACGAACGACACTCCCTCAAGGTGGGGTTCTTGGGGCAGCTGCGGACGACGCTCGTGGACGGACCCGAGCAGGGCCCGCAAGGGGGCTTTGCGGTTCCGCTGGTGCGCCCGACCTTGGTCGCGCAACTGTGGGATGGGCGGGTTGCGATGCGCTTCATGCCTGAGTTCGCGGGGGCCAACGCGACCGTGCTCGATGCCACCGCCACGGTGAAGGCCAACGACGCGTTCGCGGTTCAAGTTGGACAGTTCCGACCCTGGCTCAGTCGCGGCTACCGTACGGGGCTTCCCGTGCAGGGACTCCCCGGGCGGGGTGCGATTGTCGATCGGTATCGGGTCAATCGCGACGTCGGCGTCACCGTTCGCGGTAAGCCATGGGGCGGCAAGTTCGAGTACTACTTCGGGGTGCTCAACGGTTCGGGCATCAACGCTAGGGAGTGGGCGCCTTCACCCCTGCTGACCGCGCGCGTCGTGATCGCACCGGTGGGCGACGTCCCCTACACGCAGACGCCCTACGCGAGGAACGTCGGCCCGGGCTCGTCGGACCGAAACGCGCCCCCGAGCGCACCGCTGGCCGTGGCCGTTGGTGCGAGCGGCTACACCGTCTCCTTGCGCGAGGACTCGACGCTGAGCACGGGCGACGTGGTGCGGACCTCTCCCCGCCGCCGCACGGGCGTCTCCGGGGATGTCGTGGTCTCGCGTCGCCGGGTGTTCGCCATGGGCGAGGGGTTCTACGAGCACCGCGCGGGCATCTCCGAGATGTCGGTCCCCACGGAGCACGCGTACGGGGTCTACGGCCAGGCGGGGGTGCTGGTGTGGGGGCCGTGGCTGGACGTCACGTTCCGCACTGGCCTGCTCTCGGACCAGGGGGAGCGGGTCCCCATCGAGCCGGGCATCAACGCGTACATCGTCGGCAACCACGCGAAGATCCAGGCCTCGTATCGCTGCGATGTCTCGCTCGCTTCGGATGCGTCCGCGGGGTGCAGTGCACACGTGGGGACGTTGCAGGCTCAACTGCTCTTCTAGCAGGCTCAGCCAGGTGCGGAGTCGCCCGGTGCGCTCGATGCTTGTGCGTCGTCACCTTCGGAGTCGTCGCTGGGGGCATCGGTGGCGGCCAGGAACTCGCCGAACGCGTCGGTGCCGTCCGGGCAGAGCTCGGCCGCACGGGACAGGCCGGCGGCCATGGCCGAGAACCACCGTGTGCGGGTCTCGAACACGTTGCCATCCTCGAAGCGGGCGAGCGCCCCGGAGCGCTCGAGCACCGCGTGGGTTCGCGAGGTCACGCCGACCAACACCAGGTGGCGGCCGTGCAAGCGGGCCTGATCAGCAACCTCGCCAAGCATCGTGGCCGTGGTGGCGTCGAGCCCGGTGGCTCGCTTGAGCCGCACCACCACAACGCGCGTCGTCTCCTGAGAGAGGACCACACTGAGGGCGTCACGAAGCTCGCCCGCCGCACCAAAGAACAGCGAGCCCTCGACGTGCAGCACCCGAACCGGGCGGTCGCTTGCAGGGTTGTCGCCGGAGGATTCGACGAGTCGAGCGCCGCGGGGCACAAACTCGACCACCCGTACCAGTCGGGCCCGGCGGAGGAAGAGGACGATGGTGATCCCCACGCCGATGTAGATGGCGACGTCGAGCGAGAAGGCCCATGTCCCGAGCATCGTGGCCGAGAACGCGATGAGGTCCTCGCGGGTGCTGCGGCACACGGCCCGGATGCGCCGCACCTCGACGAGGTCCACGGCGACGACCACCATCAGGCCAGCGAGGCTGGCGACGGGCGTGTGGTTGAGCCACTGGCCGAGTGTTGCCAGGGCGAGCAGCATCATGACGCCGCCAATCATTCCTGCAAGCCGGGTCTGGGCCCCCGCGCGCTCGTTGAGTGCCGAGCGAGACAGGCTACCGCTGATCGGATAACCGCCGGTGAACGCGGCGGCGAGGTTGGCCATGCCTTGCCCGAAGAACTCGGTCGAAGCCTCGAGCGACTCGCCGCGCTTCGAGGACAGCGAACGCGCGACACTGCTCGACTCCACGAGCGAGAGGACCGCGACCGCGATGGCCAACGGCACGAGGCCCGGAACACGCGCCAGCTCGGGCATCGTGAAAGAAGGGAAACCCGGGGGGATCGGTGCAAGGTCCGAGACCACCCGTAGGCCCCGTGACTCGAGGTCGAACACGAGGTTGGCGGCCAGACCCAAGCCCATCGCGATGATGGCCGAGGGGACTCGTCTCTTGGTGTGGCGATTGATCAGCCGAATCGCGATCACCGTCAGGACGGTGGCAACCGTGACCCCGACCGCGAGAGGTTGGGCCTCGCTCAGCGTCGTGAACCAGCCGCCCATGGTCACCCAGATCCGGCCGGTGGGGCCCTCCGTCCCGGTTGCGTTGTGCAGCTGGCCGACGCCGATCAAGATGCCGGCGCCGGTGATGTAGCCCAGCACGACGGCCGTCGAGATGAAGTCGACGAGTGCACCCAGCCTCAGCGCGCCCGCGAGGACCTGAAACACGCCCACCATCAGGGCGAGGGTCAGCGCGATGGGGACGGGGTCGTTTCCGGTGGCCTCACCGATGGCGCCGCCGACGAGGAGGCTCAGCGCGTTGGTGGGACCGGCCAGCACATACGGAGAGCTGCGGAAGATGGAGCCGATCAGGGTGGGGATGGCGGACGCGTACAAGCCGACCACCGGGGGCAGACCCGCGATCGTCGCGTAAGCCAAGCCCTGCGGGACCCCGAGGAACAAGACGGTGATCGCCGCGACAACGTCCGGCCCCAAGGCGCCCTTGGGGTACGACGTGAACGGTGGGAGGGGGAGCCAACGCGGCATCGAGCGGCTACGGCACTGTGCAAGAAGGACGCCGCATTTGCACGCGCATGGGGGCCCGTCCCCGTCGCTCGTGACGCAGAAGGTGTTTCAGGTGTTGCAACGCGGCCGGAACACTTCGGCCCTTCTGAGCCCCAAACCTCGACCTGGGTGGTGCGACCGCCTCCCTTTCGTGCGGCCCGATCCTTGCAGCCGTTGCGCTCGGAACTCCGTGAACTACGGCTTCGTCATCGACAATCGAAAGTGCATCGGGTGCCACGCGTGCTCGACCGCCTGTAAGAGCGAGAACGAGGTTCCGCTGGGGGTGAGTCGCACCTGGGTGAAGTACGTGGAGCGCGGGGCCTACCCGGACGTTCGCCGCAGCTTCCAGGTCACGCGTTGCAACCACTGCGAGAACCCTCCCTGTGCCCGGATCTGCCCGGTCACCGCGATGTACCAGCGCGATGACGGCATCGTCGAGTTCGACCCGGACGTCTGCATCGGCTGCAAAGCTTGCATGCAGGCCTGTCCGTACGACGCGATCCACGTCGACCCCGATCGCGGCACGGTGGCCAAGTGCCACTACTGCGCGCACCGGGTCGACGTGGGCATGGAGCCGGCTTGTGCGGTGGTCTGCCCGACCCACGCGATCGTGGCGGGCGATCTCGACGACCCGACCTCGGAGATTGCGAAGCTCGCAGCGGGTTTCCAGACCACGGTCCGCAAGCCCGAGCAGGGCACCCGGCCCAAGGTGCTCTACATCGAGGGCGACGACCTGGCGATGCACCCGACGGCCGCGGCCACGCCCGAGCACATGATGTGGTCCGATGTTGTTGGGGATCATGCCAGCAAGCCCGCCAAGCGGCTCACCGTGCTCGGCCAGGGGCCTGCGGTGAGCGAGGCCGAGTCCGCACGGGTCAAAGCCCGCACGATCCGCGCCCCGCAACCGCAGGGCGAACCTGGCGGCGGCCCCATTCGCGGGCCCGGCACGATGGCCGAACACATGGTGCAGGTGGCGTACAACGCCCAGCACAAGATCCCGTGGCACTGGCCGGTCCCGGCCTACCTGGTCACCAAGGGCATCGCGACCGGCATCTTCTTGCTGCTCACGTTGGGCTTTGGGCTTGGCCTGTTCCCGGTGAGCAACGAGGCGGTCGTGTTTGGTGGAGCGGTCAGCGTGCTGATGACGCTGCTGACGACGGCACTGCTGGTCTACGACCTCGAGCGCCCCGAGCGATTCCTTTCGATCATCCTGCGCCCGCAGTGGAAGAGTTGGCTAACCCGCGGCGCGTTCCTGCTGATCGCCTTCTCAACCGTGTCCGGGTTGTGGGTGGCGGGGGCGGCCGGTCAGATGATGGGGATGTTCACGATCCCCGAGGCCGCGACGATGGTGATCAGCTGGGTGACGCTCCCGCTGGCCTTCGGCGCGGCCGTGTACACCGCGTTCCTGTTTGGCCAGGCAGAGGGCCGCGACTTGTGGCAGAGCCCGCTGCTTCCGGTTCACCTGCTTGTGCAGGCGCTCATGATGGGCTCGGGCGTCATGCTCGTGTTGGGTCTCGCCTTCGACCTGCCTGTGGCGCTGATTGAGGTCAGCACGCAGACCTTCGCCGCGACGCTGGTCGTCGACCTGCTGATGCTTCTGCTCGGCGAGTTCGGCATCCCGCACGCCAGCGAAATTGCCGCCCGCGCCGCCCATGAAATCTCGGGCGGCCGCTACAAGACCAGCTTCTGGTGGGGCGTCATCGTTCTGGGGCACGCCGTACCGCTGGCGTTCCTGGCTCTGGGAGCTTCGCTACCGATCGCCTTGCTCGGTATCGTGGCCGCGACGGTCGGCCTGTACCTCTACGAATACGCCTTCGTCATGGCACCACAGGAGATTCCGAACTCGTGACCGATCTCGCTTCCTCCGTCGCCAACTTCCTCGGCTCCCTGTTCGGCCGCAAGCCCGAGCACAACGCCGACTCCGAAGAGCCCACCAACGCGGGGGGGCAGGCGCTACCGGGCTTCTCCACCGCGCCTGTCGATCCGAAGGACCTGACCACCGTCGAGCACCCCGACGGTCGCATGAGCACGTATCCACCTTCGTCGGCGTGGAACGATTGGGTCGAGTGGGACTCCAAAGCCTGGCCACAGCGAAAGGCCAGGTACTACTCGCTGGTCCCCACGATCTGCTTCAACTGCGAGTCGGCGTGCGGTCTGCTCGCCTACGTCGACAAGAAGACGTTCGAGATTCGCAAGTTCGAGGGGAACCCGGTGCACCCCGGGAGCCGGGGTCGCAACTGCGCCAAGGGCCCCGCAACCCACAACCAGATCTACGACCCCGAGCGCATCCTGTATCCGCTCAAGCGGGTGGGAAAACGTGGCGAGGGCAAGTGGGAGCGGGTCACGTGGGACGACGCGCTCGACGACATCGGCACCCGGATGCGACAGAGCCGGAACAAGCGGCGCGACGGCATCATGTACCACGTCGGCCGCCCCGGCGAAGACCACTACACCAACCGCTGCATCTCCGCGTGGGGCGTCGATGGGCACAACAGCCACACCAACATTTGCTCGGCGGGAGCACGTGCCGGCTACGCGTTTTGGACCGGCATGGACCGGCCCAGTCCCGACCACGCCAACGCGCGGGTCATCCTGCTGATCTCCAGCCACCTGGAGACGGGTCACTACTTCAACCCGCACGCGCAGCGGATCATCGAGGCCAAGCTCGACGGTGCGAAGATCATCACCATGGACCCGCGGCTGTCGAATACGGCGTCGCGCTCGGATGTCTGGCTTCCGACGTGGCCGGGGTCTGAGTCCACGTTGCTGCTGTCGATCTGCAGCTACCTGATCCGACGCCGCACGTACAACCGCGAGTTCGTCAAACGTTGGGTCAACTGGGATGAGTTCCTGAAGATGGCTCCGGGAACGCCGGGCATGCCCGAGCTTCCGGAGCCCGAGGCCGGGGAGGAGGGCACGTTCGACTACTTCGAGAAGTGCCTCGAGGCTGTCTACGCATCGTTCACCTTCGAGCGGGCGGCAAAAGAGGCGCAGGTCCCCATCGAGCGCATCGAGGAGACCGCCCGCTACATCGAGGCTGCAGGCGACAAGATCGCCGCGCACACCTGGCGGGCGGCATCGATCGGCAACCTGGGTGGGTGGCAGGTCTCGCGCACGCTGTTCTTCCTCAACGTGCTCACCGGATCCGTCGGCACCAAGGGCGGCACATCGATGAACTCGTGGAACAAGTTCGTGCCCAAGCCGTTCAAGCAGCCCCCGGCGTTCAACGCTTGGAACATGCTGCACCTGCCGCACGAGTGGCCGTTCGCGTTCTTTGAGATGAGTTTTCTGCTCCCGCACTTCCTCGAGGAGGATCGCGGGGAGATCGATGTCTACTTCACCCGGGTCTACAACCCGATGTGGATCAACCCCGACGGGTTCATGTGGCTGGGCGCGCTGCAGGACGAGAAGAAGATGAAGTTCCACGTGGCGCTCACGCCCACCTGGAACGAGTCGGCCTGGTTCGCCGACTACGTGCTGCCGATGGGCCACTCCGGCGAGCGGCACGATGTGATGAGCCAGGAGACCCACGCGGGTCAGTGGATCGGTTTCCGGCAGCCGGTGCGCAGGGTCGCGATGGAGCGGGCGGGCAAGAAGGTGAACTTCACCTACGAGGCCAACCCCGGCGAGGTCTGGGAAGAGGCCGAGTTCTGGGTGGAGGTCTCCGGGCGCATGGACCCGGACGGCTCGCTCGGCGTCCGTCAATGGTTCGAGAGTCCCGACCGCCCCGGTGAACTCGTCAGCCAGGACGAGTACTGGAAGTGGATCTTCGACCACTCGGTGCCCGGCCTGCCGAAAGCGGCCGAGAAAGAGGGCCTCGACACGCTGCAGTACATGCGCAAGTACGGCTGCTTCGAGGTCAAGGCGACGAACTACACGCCGTACGAGAAGGAAGTCGACAGCGGCGGTGTCGAGATCGACGGCGTGCAGCGGGAGGGCTTCAAGACGCCGAGCAAGAAGCTCGAGCTGTTCAGCCCGACGTTGCGCGATTGGGGCTGGCCCGAGGTCGAGTACGTGCTCCCGTGGACGATCGAGAGCCACGTGTCGCCGGGCCGCATCGCCCGTGACAAGGGCGAGATGCTTCTGCTGCCGAACTTCCGGTTGCCGACGCTCATTCACACCCGCTCGGCCAACGCCAAGTGGCTCTACGAGATCAGCCACGCCAACCCGGTGTGGATGCATACCTCCGACGCCACGCGTCTGGGGGTGGAGACCGGCGACCTGCTTCGGGTAGAGACCGAGATCGGCTACTTCATCGACAAGGTGTGGGTGACCGAGGGCATCAAGCCCGGCGTCATCGCGATGAGCCACCACCTGGGTCGCTGGCGGCTCAAGGACAACATGGGCGGAAGCCCTGGCATGACCGCGCTCGCCGAACTCGAGGACAGGGGCGAGGGCGAGCAGGCGCTGCACATCGTCAAGCAGGGCAGCGCGTGGGAGACGTTCGACCCGGACACTTCGCGGATCTGGTGGAAGGACGTGGGGGTGCATCAAAACCTCACCCATGGCGTTCACCCGGACCCGATCTCGGGGGCGCACTGTTGGCTTCAGCGGGCGGTGAGCGTCCGCAAGGCGAAGCCGGGTGAAAAGCACGGGGACGTGGTGGTCGACACCAAGAAGTCGATGAAGGTGTACCGCGAGTGGGTCGCGATGACGCGGCCCGCCGACAAGCACAGCCCCGACGGAACACGTCGTCCGTACTGGCTCAAGCGCCCGCTCAAGCCGGTGCGCGAGGCCTACAATCTGCCGGAGTCCGACAGGCCCGATAGCCCCGACAAGAAGGCGGCGGAGTAACGATGGCCGCCGCACAACCAACCGAGCGCACCGACGCGACGCGGGCCCCCGGATACGACGTCCTCGCGTCGCTGCTCGAGCACGGGGCCAATGGTGTCGAGCCCGATCTCGCCCGTCTCTTCGATCCGTCGGTCGACCCCGAGCAACTGCGGAGCCAGTATGTCGCGGCGTTTGACCTGGGCGTCCCGCCGTTTGCCAGCGCCTTCTTGGAAGCCGATCGATGCGTGGGCAGTGCAGTGACCGCGGTCATCGGGGACCGCATGGGCGGCCGGGCGGGGGCGGACCTCGCCGCGTGCCACGTCGCCGCGCAGTTTCGGCACGTCGCCGGTCTGCTCGTCTCGGACCAAGGGGACGCCGCTGCGGTCTTCGTGCACGACGTCATCCTGGCTTGGCTGCCAGCCTTGTCCGTGGTTCTCGAGGAGCAGGCTGTGCCGTTTTGGGCGGCCGTCGTGCGTCAGGCCCTCGATCTGGCGTCGGACCACGCAGGTGCTCGAGCGCCCGCACAGTGGAGCGTCCCGCTGCATCCCGCGGAGGTTGCCAAGCCGCTAGGGGAGAAGTCCGGTTTGGCCGACATTGCCCAGTGGCTCTCGACACCGGCGGCGGTTGGCACGTTCATCTCGGACCATGACCTCGTGGCGATCGGTCGCGTCTTGGAGCTCCCTCGGGGCTTTGGATCACGTCCGCAGCGTATCGAGACCTTGCTGCGATCCGCGGTGGACTATGGAGCCCTGAGCGCCGCGACCGATGGCATCGCGGCCCTGCTTCAGCGACGCCGCGAGGCGCTGCTCGAGCTCTCCAAGACCCACGTGCACCTCGGGGTCGTGACGCCTTGGTTGCAGCGCTTGGAGACCGGACTCGAGGTGATCGCAACCCTTGCCGAGGCCGCACGCCACGAGGACGAACCGAGCGAGGCCTGATGTGATGACTCCCGCACCCAACGCGTTCGGGCCGCCGCTGCCACGTCACAAGACGGTTGCGGTGTTGTTGACCGACAAGGACGAGGCCTCCGAACTCGAGCTGTGCTTTCGTGGCGCTCAGTGGCCGCGCGGCATCGAGCCGATGGTTCCAGACGGCCCAACCCGCGACGCGATCGTCGACTGGTTCGGGATCCGGAGCTTCCCCTGTGTCGCACTCGTGTTCGATGGCATGTTGTTGGGGGTCGAGCACGCGTGCACCGAGGAGTCGTGCGCACGGCTGGCCGCGCAGGCCCGGACGTGTACGAAACCGCCGTTCGACGTGTGAACAACCCCATGCGAGTCGCTGCGGGGCAGCGGACGGCGCATGTCCACAACGCGCACGAGAATCGACTGCGCGCTGCCCGGGGCCGCATCCAACTGCTCGGCATCGGCCGAAGTGGAGTGCGACGTTGCTGACTGTTTGGACTGCCTCCCCGAAAACAGCGCTTGCAAGGGCGGCGTGGTAGACGTCTCCGGGCGGGTCGACTGCATCGAGTCGGTCGAGGGCTGCGCATGAACCTCAGTAACCAAAACGTGAGCCTCAGGAACCCAAAGAAGTTTGCTCTTCTCGTTGTCCCGCTGCTGCGCTTGTCCTTGCTCGCCGCCTGTGGCACGCCCGTTGAAGGTACGCCTGGTGCGGAGACGTCCTCGTGCAACGACGGCCGGTGTCTGGTGGGGCTCGAGTGTCGATCCGACCTCTGTGTCGACCCGCAGTGGGAACCCACGGGAGCCGACTCGGGTGTCACCACCGATGTGGGCCCGACGTCAGGGACAGGAGGTGACGGTATGGCAGACGGTCAGGGGTCGACGACGGACGAGGTCGACACGGAGGGCACTGAGTTCGCGCTTGAGCTCTCGTCACTTCTCGCGACGCCCCCGTACTGCTTGCAACCAGGCTCCACCTTGCTCGACCTGATCGTCGACGGCTCAGGCGATTCGACGCCGATCATGTGCGACCATCCCGATCTACCTGGCAGTGGATTCATGCCCGAGGGCGTCTCCGTCAACCCACAGACGTGTGAACTTGAGGGCACCCCCACCGACCCGCGATACGGCACCCAAGTGTTCATCGTTCGCGGTACCCAAGGCCAGACCGAAGTTTGGGCGCCCTACTGCGTGACGACAGACATGTCCGGTGACTACGCGATCGATGTCGAACATGGCGGACTCATGGACGCTGCTGTCGTGCCTCAGCTGCACTACTTCGACCCCGACCTGCCTCTTCAGGTGGGGGCGAGCGGTGACCCACTCTTCGTGATCACCGATCCGACCGCCTGTGGCAGCTCCTGCTTCTTCGGCTGGGCATTCTCAATCTCGGAGTCGGCGTTCGATTCGACGACGTTCGAGTTGACCGACAGCACCGTGGTGGTTGAACTCGGTGGGTTCTCCCACGGGCTGCACATCGAGGGCCCTGCGGTCGATGCAGCACTCGAAAACCGCCCATGGACGGTCAATATCGCCCTCGACTACTGTCTGGCGGAGGCTAGTGGCATCTGTGACGGGGCCCCCGCCGTCCGCGCGAACGGCAGAGGTTCGCTCGACTTCTCGCTGCTAATGGTCCCCGAGTAAGGGGGCAAGTTCGTGTTCTGCGAAGGACGCCCCCGCAGTGCAAGGGAGGGGCGGATCGAGCGTAGGCCCGCCGTCGAGGTCGAAGCCTCGCATCACGTGGCCGTCGCCGAGGCGCTGCAGGGCCTTGATGTCCGCGTCCAAGGCCAGCCCCGAGACGAACGATGAGTCGTCGGGTTGCTCGGTCCATGACCAGGCAATCTCCACACATGCGGTAGGGAAGGGCCCCCGTGGAGTTGGTGGGGCCCCAGGAGCCCGCACTCGAGGAATCGACCACGCCCGACGTTGCATCGGGGCCGGGACCCGAAGCGTCAGCTGTGCTAGCGCCGGTCCCCGTCCGCGTGCCCGTCCCCGCCGTACTGCCGACCAGGGGGTCGTTACGCCCTAGTGCGAGGACGACGCTCCCGAGGACCACCACACCACGCATCGGAGGAGGCAGGACTTGGACCCCCGCATCATAGGACGAGTTCGCCGGCGGTTCACGGGGGTCGACCGCGAGCGGATCGGTCTCACTCCACGCACAGCACCGGAGCCCGCCATGGCAACGTCACGGGCGGGTCTGTCGATGCGCCGGGCTGGATCCTCGCCCTGCACCCAAAGTTCATCGCGCTCCCGCTGCACCGTCCAACGGGGCGTCCCAGCTCCCGCTGGACGACACAGCTCCCGTCCGCGTCGCACGTTCTAGACCCGGGCCGGACCACCTCGAATCGATCGAACATACAGGCGCTTTCGCAGTCATCGCCGTCGCGGCACTCCTTGCCCGCGTCGGTGGTGGAGCAGTTGCAGCCCTCGGTGCGGAGCAGCCCGCGCGTGTCCCACCGGCCATTGCAGGCCTCACACGCCTTCAGCGCGGCTTCGCGAGCGGGGTTGTCGATTCGAAGCTCGACCGGGTCGGTGGACACGAGTTCCTCCCCTTCGCGAAGCATTGCGACGACGCTGTGAGTGCCGCGGCGGGAGACATCATAGTCCTTCGTCCACACGGCGCCTGGGGCGACGCTCGACTCCGCGGGGGTGAAGGTCAGCGTGCCCGGGCCCTGGCGAATCTGCATCTCCACGAACTCCACGGTCGACTCCGTGCAGTTCCGGAGGCTGAAGATGACCGTTCCGTCGCAGCTTCGATGCTCGTCCTTGCACTGAAGCTCGATGTTCGGAGCGGTGACGACGACGCGGTCGAGGCCTTCGCAGGGGTCCAGAGGCTCGGGAGGCTCGTCAGGCTCGGGTGGCAACTCCACCTGCAGATCGACGAAGCTGGGCACCGAAACCGGCGGCGGGGTGTCCGGGACCGGGGCCGGCAGTGGGGTGCTTGAACGGTGGCACCCGGCCAGCAGCACCAACGCGACGAGGAACATCCGCATGCAGGGACTGACAACCCTGCGCCGCGGAGGTTCCATCGCCGTGTGCTCTAGGCGCCGAGGACGGCTTCGATCGCCTTGCCAAGCTCGGCGAAGTCCGCCGGCTCGACCGCGGAGTACTGCACCTTGTTCCGGCTGTCGGAGAACATCACGGTGCGGCTCTTGGTGATGTTGTAGTAGTCCTCCCAGATCTCGTTGGCGCCGCCGTCTTCGGGCGCGGGCACGACGATGGGGAAGTCGATGCCAAGCTCGGCCTTGAGCGCTTTGGCTTTCGCTTTGGCGGCCTCGACGTCCTTGGGCGTGATCGCCTTGCCGTTTTCGATCTCGGTGATCACGGCGAAGGCTTTGACCTTGTCGGCGCCGTACTTCTTGACGATCGCATCGAGGTCCTTGAGGTCCTTGCGGAACGCTTCGTCATCGACGGTGCCCACAGCCATGAGCTTGGGGTTGCTGCCGTAGCGGCAGACCTGGCAGTACTCCTCGCCGTCGTCGCAGTTGAGGATCTGGAACGCGCTGAGCTTGCCGCCCACGCCCAGACCGCTGTCCGCAAGCACACGGTTGTCGACCTCCTTCTTGGGAGCCTCTTTTTCGGGCGCCTTTTCTGGAGTGGCTTTGGCGCCGTCTTCCTTCTTGGCTTCGGCGCCCTTGGCCTTGGCGGTGGCGTCGTCCTTCTTGGCGTCAGCGTCGTTGCCGTCACACGCCGGCAGTAGAAGGGCAGCGGCCAACATCAGCGAGATCCTGCTCATGGGCGGGAGGATGACCCGAGGAGCGCCCACAGACCAGGCTCGGTGCTGTATCGTCCCGCCCATGTCGTCCTTTCGGCGTGATTTCCTGACGCTTTCGGGATTGGCGACCGCATCCCTGCTGCTGCCTGGGCGCGCGTGGGCCATGCCCAGCGGTGCTCGGAAGCCGGCGCCCCGGTCGCCTCCTCCCACGGCGGGTGCTGCCAGCGGTGCCTTGACCCGCAGCCGGGTGCCGGCCGACCTGCCGATCGCCAAGAAGGCCATCGAGGCGGCGATCTCCGCCGGGGCCAGCTACGCGGACGCTCGCTTGGTGCTCTACCGGACCGAGTCGATCGGTGTTCGCGATGACCATGTGCAAGCGGTCTCGCATCAAGAGGACTACGGCATCGGCGTACGGGTCATCGCCGGCGGGGGCTGGGGCTTTGCCGCCGCGCCTCGGGTGAACGAGAAGACCGCCATCGCTCTCGCCAAGACCGCCGTCGATTCTGCGAAGCGCAGCGGGGCCTTGCTCAAGAGCTTGGGCCAGCCGCCTGTGCAATGGGCCGCCGCCCCGGTCGCGACAGGCACTTGGGTGTCCCCGTTCGAGGTCGACCCCTTCGAAGTCTCGCTCGCCGACAAGGCGGCGCTGCTCGTTGATTCGGCCAAGGCCGTCCTCGACAAGCCCGGGGTTTCGCACGCGTCCGCGGGGGTCTCGATCGTTGGCGAGGACCGCGGCTTCGTCAGCAGCGAGGGCGCACAGGTCCACCAGATCACGTACCGACTGGCTCCGCGGCTCTCCGCGTCTGCCGTGAGTCGTCGGCTGGGTCGGTTTGCCAGTCGCGACCTCGAGGTTGCGGGGATGCAGGCGGGTTGGGAGTACGCCGTGGGTCTCGATATGGTCGGGCACGCGCCGGGCATCGCCGAAGACGCGCTGCGCAAGCTTCACGCTGCGCCTGTGGATCCCGGCGCCCGCAACGTGATCCTTGCGCCCAGCAACCTGTGGCTCACGATCCACGAGAGCATCGGGCACCCGACCGAACTCGATCGGGCGATGGGGCTCGAGGCCGACATGGCAGGAACCAGCTTCCTACGGCCCGAGGATGCCGGCTCGCGCAAGATCGCCGCCGAAGGCGTCAACCTCGTCGCCGATCGGACCCAACCGGGCGGCCTCGCGACCACAGGTTGGGATGACGACGGCGTGCAGCCGGGACGCTGGGACATCGTGCGCGACGGTACGTTCGTCGGTTGGCAGACCACACGGGATCAAGCCGGGTGGGCGGGGGAGACCAGCAGTCGGGGCTGCAGCTACGGCCAGCGCTACTCGGGGGTCGCGTTTCAGCGCATGCCCAACGTCAGCCTGCAGCCGGGCACTGAGGGCTACACCACCGAAGACCTCGTCGGCGCCACCGAAGACGGTGTCCTCATCTCGGGCCGTGGCAGCTGGTCCATCGACCAGCAGCGCTACAACTTCCAGTTCTCCGGGCAGATGTTCTGGGAGGTCAAGCGCGGCCGCATCACCCGGCCGCTGCGAGATGTCGCCTACCAAGCCAACACCGTCGACTTCTGGAAGTCGTGCGACATGGTGGGCGGGTCGGGGACCTACCGCCTGGGCGGGACGTTCGGCGACGGCAAGGGACAACCCATGCAGTCCAACGCCGTCAGCCACGGGTGTCCGCCCGCTCGGTTCGAAGCCAACATCGTGAACACCGGAGGTGGCAAGTGAGCCTTCGAGAGAATCAAGCCAAGACGATCATCAACCAAGCTCTGGGGCAGGCGTCGCTCGGAGACGTCCGCGTTTCGGTCAAGGCGAACAAGGGCGGCAATGCGCGATGGGGCGCATCGATGCCGACGACCAGCGGAGACATCGAGACCTTGAACGTCTCGGTCACCGCCGTGACTCGGGACCATCGCAAGGCCACCGCCAGCGGCAACGACACCTCGAAAGAGGGGCTGGCCAAGCTCGTGCAGCAAGCCGAGGCCATGGCTGCGCTCTCGCCGGTCGACCCAGAGTCCGTGCCGGCCCGCGGCAAGACGACCTACCTCGCCTCCTCCGCGTTCGACCGCAAGGTCTCCACGATGAAGGCCTCGGGTCGCAGCCCGATCGTCAAGGCGGTCATCGAGGCTGGCAAGGGCCAGGGCCTGGACATGTCGGGCATCCTCTCGCACCGCGACCAAACCATCGCGGCTGGCGACCGGGCGGGTCTGTTCGGCTACAGCCGTGCGACTCGGATGCTGGCAAGCACGACCGCGCGCACCTCCGATGGCACCGGGAGCGCCAAAGCTGCACGGGTTGGGTTCGCGGCGGACACCGTCGATGGGGCGGCGCTCGCCTCCGAGGCGGCGTTGTGGTCCCTTCGAAGCAAGGAACCCACGGGCCTCGATCCGGGCGACTACACCGTCGTGCTCGCTCCGCAGGCGGTCTCCGATCTACTCGGCTTTCTGCTCGGCGAGATGTCGCACCGCAAGGCGTTCGAAGGACGGAGCTTCTTCTCGGCGGGGCAGGGCGACACCAAGATCGGGCAGGCCCTGTTCGGCTCGAAGATCACGCTGAGCTCCGACCCCACCGACGCCAAGGATCCCGCTTCGATCATGACCCCAGGCGGCGATCCGCAGCCCAAGGTCACCTGGATTGAGGCGGGCGTGCTTCGGGCACTTCGATCGGGTCGCTACTGGTCGAGCAAGACCGGAGTTGCGGTGCGGCCGATGCCCTCTTCGCTCCACCTTGCCGGTGGAACCGGGTCGCTCGATGACCTCGTCGCGAAGGTCGACAAGGGCGTGTTGGTGAGTCGGTTTTGGTACAACCGGATGCTGCAGCCGCGCTCGATTCTGGCGACCGGCCTCACTCGAGACGGCACGTTCTGGATCGAAGGCGGCAAGATCGTTCGGCCGGTCAAGAACATGCGCTACAACGACAGCCCGCTGACCCTGCTGACCGAAGCGGCCGCGATGGGGGCTGCGGTTCGTGCGGGCGGGACGTTCGACCGCACCGACGTGGTGCCGCCCATGATCGTGGACGGATTCCACTTCGACAGCACCTCGGACGCGGTGTAGGACACCACCCGACCAACTTCGGCCTTTTCGGTCCGAAGTGCTCAAGGTGTGGCCCATGCGGACGATGGGCCGGGTGTGTCTCTCCCCGCCGCACTGCTCGAGTTCCCGGTTGTCGTCTCCGTCGACCAGCCTTCCGCCAATGATCGGCCGATGGTCGGGACTCCGATTGAGCGGCCGACGACGTTGTCGATGTGGGACTTGTTCGAAGCGCTGCAAGATGCCGTCGACGAGTCGGGCGCGACGCCCTCCGAGGCGGACGCCCTGGTGATGGCAGCCTACTTCGAGGTTCAGCAGTCGGTGGTCTCGGGATCCGCCGAGGACCGTGGCGACTGGCTGAGCTGAGCGTAGGTCAGCGAGCCGATCAACGCCTCGCGCGAGCTGTCGAGCTTCGCCCACACATCGCCCAAGCGGTCGCTGCGTGGGTTTCGGGCATGGTCACGGTCGAACAACTCGATCACCTCAACCACTGTGATCTGCTCGAGCGGACGCCCGGGGACCCACAGCCGACCATCGCCATCGGCCTCGAGCAGGAGCCCGGCGCGTTGGAGTCGGGTCAGGGACTCTTGCACGACGTCCAGACCGAGACCGAACCGCTCCGCGAGCACGTCTTCGCGAAGGCCCGCGTCGCGTCTGGAGAAGTGGTCGGCGATCGCGAGCATCAAGCGCGCCGCGGTGCGCCCTGAGGGCTGCTGAATCGCAAGCCGGTCGAGCACGTAACGGTTGAGGTAGCCCATCAGCGCGATGGAGCGTTGGTGCTGCTTGACGTACGCGATCTGGGCGCCAAGCAGGACGACCATCCACGACAGGTACGACCACACGAGCAGGATCGGAAGGATGGCGAGCGGGCCGTACAGGCCTTCGTAGGTCACCAGGGCGAAGCGGGTGGCGTAGATGCCAAAGCCGAGCTTCGCGATCTCGAGCAGCGCGCCGGAGACCATGCCCCCCATGATCGCGCCGCCCCAATGCACAGCGGTGTTGGGCAGGAAACGATTGAGTGCGATGAGGCCCAGTGTGCTGGTCAGCCAGGGAACACCCAGGGCCGAGTCGAGACCGGGCACCAGCGGGTGCGCGACGCTGTAGAGGATCAGCAGCGGACCCAGCGTGGCCAGCGTGTAGAACATCGTGAACTTGATCAGCACCGACCGACGTCGGTTGACCCGCCAGATCCGGTTGAACGTGCGCTCGAGCGTTTGAAACAGGACAAACGCGATCACCAGCGTGACCAGAAAACCCCAGGCTCCCAGGTTGCCGATGGTGACGTTCTCGGCGAGGGCGAGGGCGCCTTCGGCCATCTCGTTCGCGCGCGCGCCCTCGGGGACCAAGGAGCGGAACAGGTCGCTGAGCAGTCGCCGGCCGGACGTTTCGTCCATCAGCCCGACGACCAACAGTGCGGTGCCGATGATCGGCACCGCAGAGAGCAGCGTGTGCAACGTCAGGATCGCCGCCATACCCGCACAGCGATCTTCGATGAAGAACCGCCGGGACACATAGGCGCCCAACAGGTACAGTCGTCGCGATTCGCGAACCTCGAACTCGGGGGCACGCGGGACGAACTGACCGCGAAGGGTCCTTGCAGCGGCGACACCGACCCGCCACCACCGCGCTCCGGATGGTTGGGGGTCCTCGTCCCGCTCTGAGTCGGGCTCAGAGTCGGGAGCGGGCGTCGCCGGCTCGCTCACGCCTCTTGCCCGGCGGCTCGCTGGGGCGGTTTCTTGGCGGCCTTGGGACGGGTGGCTTTCTTGTGCGCCGCGATGGCGTCACGCAGCGGCTCGGCGAGGGTCTCGAGCGCCTCACGCAGATGCCCCAGCGCCTTTTCGACCGGCACGACTTTGTCGTCGTCGAGGCCTTCGATCTCCGGAAGAATGTCGGCGAGTTTGCGGGCCGCGCCGAGGGCCTTCTGGATCGAGTCGAGCTCCTCGGCGCCCTGGGGTTTCGGCCGCAGAATCGGATCGAAGCGGCGCCGCAGTTCGGCGACGGACTGGCCTTCGTCAAACACCGCGGTGCGCAGGTCCTTGAGCACCTCGCGCGGGGCGGGCGGAGCCTCACCGGTGCTGGGCATGCGCTGCTCGGCCGGCTTGTTGGCGGCGTTGACCGCCTTGCCGAAGTAGTCGACCGCCTGGAGGCTCGGGACTTCCTTCTCCACCCCGTCCCAGCGCAGCACCGACGGTGCCAGGCGCTTGAGGGTCGAGAACGACATCACGAGCTTGTCGACGGTCGCCCGACGGAGGTGAAGCTCTTGCGTGCAGTAGGCATAAAACTCGTCGAACCCCCAGGCTTCGTACGACCCGCCGTCACGGATCTGGACGAGGGTCTGGGCGAGTTCGACCCACGAGCGTTTGAACGCTTGGGTGATGCGCAAGGCATCGAGTCTCAGAGGCTCTGCACCGCTCTGTTCGAGCCGTTCCAGCAGAGCCGCGATCTTCTCACTAGCTTGCGCCACGGCCGCGTCATATAGCACCAGCCCGCCCGCGGTGGTACCTTCACATGGTGTCCGTGCCCGAAGGGCGGTCGAAGACTACGCAGCGCAGCGCCGACGTGTTCCAGCGGGCGGTTGCGCCCACTGTTTTGCCCGATTCCACTGGTTTCCACGGCGCCGCTGCAGGTGGGCTCGCCGGCATGCCCACGGTGCCTCCGGATGCGGCCGCCGTTGTTGTGGGGGCCGATACGGTTCGGCCTGGACACGGGAAGACCCGCCAGTTTCGACTCGGTGCCACGTTTCGGCCCGATCCGGAGCCCGAGGCGACCCCAGGCTCGTTCCTCGGCGCTCAGGAGCGCTACCGGGTGGTCCGGTTCTTGGGACAGGGCGGCATGGGTCGCGTCTATGAGGCGCGCCGAGAACGCGACGGGCACCGGGCGGCCGTCAAAGTGCTGCGGACGGATCGGGCGGCCGGCAACCTCGCCGAGCTGATCGCGCGGTTCCGTCAAGAGGCGGCGGCGGCATCTCGCGTGGGTCACCGCGGCATCGTCGAGATGTTGGGCTTCGAACAGGCGCCCGATGGTCAGGTGATCGTCGCGATGGAGCTCCTACAGGGCGAGCCGCTCGAGGATTGGATGGCGCGCGAGGGCACGCTCGGTGAGGGGCTCGGCCTGCTCGCTGCGCTGTGTGACGCGCTGCATGCTGCGCATGAGGCCGGCATCGTCCACCGAGATATCAAGCCCGCGAACCTCTTCCTTCATCGTGAACAAGACGGAACGCTCCGCCCGACGGTGCTCGACTTCGGGCTGGCCAAGGTCGAGCTTCCCGATCACACGCAGATCGAGACGGCCGCTGGCACGGTCTTGGGGACGCCGTACTACCTGGCGCCGGAGCGTGCGCTCGGCAAACCGCTCGATCGACGCGCCGACCTCTACAGCGTTGGGGTGGTGCTCTACGAACTCATCACCGGTTCGCTCCCCTTTGAGGCCAACTCCTTCATGGCTGTCCTCGAGGGGCATGTCCGACGTGTCCCGCTGGACCCTCGGCAAGCGGCCCCCGAGCGTCCCATCCCCGCCGGGGTCTGTGAGCTGGCGATGGCGCTGCTTGCCAAGGATCCGGACGTGCGACCTCAGACTGCCGCCGAGGTCGCGGCGCGTGTGCGGGCCTTGCAGGCTCAGCATCACGCCGAGCTCGAGCGCTGTCCGACGGGCCCGCGGGCTCGGCCGGATGCCAGCGCGGACACGATCTCGATCCTGGCTCTGGCCGCTGGGCACACGGCGGCACCCGGGGCGTCCGCTGCATCCGCGGAGGCGGTCACCATCGCGCCGCTCGCGACAGGCCCGAACGCATCGTCGGTGCACGTCTCGCCGAGCGCGTCGTCTCCGGCCCGATCTCGGGTCGGTCCGTTCGTCGGTCTCGCAGCGGTGCTGGGCGTGGCGGCGTTCGTGGGGGTGGGCCTGTCCCGTCCTGCGGACGGGGACGCGCCGGTCGCTGCTCAGCCGTCGCCCGCCAGCGCCCCGGGCCCCGCATCGCCCCCGGCGACCAAGCCTCGGGTCCCGGCGTCAATTCCCGCTCCCAAAGCCGCTCTGGCTTCAGGCGAGCCCATCGAGTCGGTCGTGGCTGTGCCCAAGGCCCGACCGTCCGAGGCTGCTTCACCGCAGGCCGTCGGCAAACCGCCCGGGAGTGGTACAAACGCGGCGGCGAAGAAGCCGCGCCGACGCAAGGCTCCGACAATCCCGGAGACGCCCGTCGAGGCTCCCAAGTCTTCGCTGCCCGCCTTCAAAGACCACGTCTATGAAGATTGACCGCTCCCCCCTGCGCCCCCGTTTCGTTGCTTCCTTGCGTCTGGCTGCATGCCTGACGGTCATCCCTGCGTTGGCTGTGCTCGGGCCGGTCCAAGTCGTCCAGGCGGCACCGCTTCCGATGGTCGTGACGCCGCCGGCCGCGTCCGAGCCCGGGGATCTCAGCGCACAAGCCGAGGCCGCCGTCGCGGCACGAGAAGCCGAACCCACCCCGGCCGCGTGGCGTGCCGAGGCGCAAGCCAAAGAAGCGATGGGGGACTACCGCGGCGCCGAGGCGGCGTACGCCGGCGAGCGCGATGCCCTGCCCGAAGGGGACATCGACGCCCGCCGCAAGGCCGAGGTGGATTGGGAGCGCATGCGCGAGCAGGCTCGAGGCACGGTCGAGGATGAGCCCCGCTCAACCCACCGTGCGGAACTCGATGGCCAATGGGTCGCCCCGGCGTCGCCTGAAGAGCTGCGGCCGGTGCCGCGTCCCAAGGCGGACCCGACGATCGACGATGGGCCTCGGTCCGAGCGCATCATCACCAAGTGGTACTTCTGGGTCACGGTGGCTGCCATCGCCGCCAGTGCGGGAGCCGTCGCGGGTATCGCGATCAAGGCCGCACGGGATGAGCGCAGCGACGCCCTCGATGCGTCCGCGCTGCAGCCCATGCCGATGGGTCGGACCCCCGGCGGGTTCCGTTTCTAGAGGCACCACAGGCTCGATGAAGACGCTGTGGGCACTGGTGGCGAGCACGCTGCTGGCGTGCGGCGAGCCAGTGTCCCCGCGCCCCGTGCTCGAACTCGACGGCCGTCAACCGAAGGAGGGCAGCGCAGACCGCTGGGCCTTCCGTGACGGCGTCGTCCTTTCGAATCTTGTCGTTCCATTGGAAGCCATCGTGCCCGGAGCCTCCGTCTCGGTCGCCTTCGACGTTTCGGCGGCAGGGCAGTTCGAGATCTCTGTGTCGCCGCCCCGTGCGGCGGCCCGGGAGGTGGCGCTGGGCGGACCGGGTGCGCCACCGCCGGTCGTGCCTGCCGATGCGCGGACTCGCAGCGCGCGGGTGGAAGGCACCGGCCGTCTTCAGGTCGAGATCCCGCTCGTTGCCCCCTGGCACCCGAAGACCGCAGTCGTGACGGTACGACGGATCCGGGGCACCCGAACCTCACCGGTGCTCGAAGGGCCCAGGCGTCGCGATGGAGTGGGGGTCCTGGCGGTCCTCGATGTCGTCCCGACGCCGACCGGTGTTGCGGCCACCCACGGAACGCCTACGGTGGATGGCACACCCGAGGAGCCCCTGTGGGCATCGGCCGCCCGCAGTCCCTTGGTCGACTCGCTTGGCGGAGAACCGGTACGTTTGGGGGCGACTCGCGAGGATGCGCCGGATTGGGGCGCTACGCAGGTTGCGTTCGCTTGGGATGAGACCCACCTGTACGTTGCCGCTTGGCTTCCCGACCACGACCTGCGGGGCACGTACACCGAGCGCGACGATCCGATCTGGAAACAGGAGGTGTTCGAGCTGTTTGTGTTCGGGGACGAACGTCGAGCCGACTACCTGGAGCTTCAGGTCTCGCCGCGCGGTGTTCAGTTCGACGCACGCTTCGAGCGCTACCGAAAGGGCGATGAGGCTTGGAACGGAGCCTTCATCGCACCGGTCGCGGTTCGCGGGACGTTGGAGGCGCCCGGTGATCGAGACGAGGGATGGACGACCGAGTTCGCGGTGCCGTGGTCCGACATCTGCGACCACACCGAGGTGGAGTGTCCGGTGGCGGCGGGGATGACCCTGCGGGTCAACGCATTCCGCCTCGAACGACCGCGGAAGGGACCCACAGTGGGGTTGGCGCTGTCCCCGACCCGTGTGCCGGATTTCCATGCGCCGGAGAACTCCGCGGTATTGGAACTGCTACCCTGAGCCCCTGAGCTCCTCGAAATCAGGTCTGCACTCAGGACTGCTCGCACTCGCGCTCGCGTTGGCTCCTTCCCCGGGTTGTGACGGAACGCGAGCGGGCGCCCAAGGACAAAGCCGGAGTCCGCGTCGAGCCCAACGAGGCGTGTTCGATGGCATCACGCTGACGCCGCTCGAGGTGGAGTTCAGCGGGCCACCGGCCAAGGCCTACGGAACACCTTTGCGTCACACGCTCTCGCCGACCGAGACTTCGATTGCGACCGCGCTGGCCGAGCGCGGGATGCAATCCGACCCCGCGTTGGACCGTGCTGCTCGCGAGCTCGCACGGGCGGCTCCCAACGGAACCAACGTCCCAACTCGGCTGATCGAAGCTGTGCTGGCGTGGGCCGGCATCGTCAACCCGCCGCCGAGATTGGTCGTCGTAGAGTTGCCCGAGGATCCCGCGGCCTGTTTCCGGGACTACACTGCGGCCTGCCAGGGCGCAGTGGCTTCGTTGGTCAGCAAGGTGGAGCCTTCGCCGACCCGGATCCCGGCGCGTTTCGGGGTGGGCGTCGCACGTGGGAGCGACGGCCACACCCGGATGCTCACTGCGGTTGTTGCTCCGATGGTGGCGATGACTTCGATTCCTACCAGCGTCTCCGTCGGCCAGAGGATCGACATCGGCGGACGTCTGGTCGGTGCGCGGTCGACCCCCACGGTCGAGGTCGTCGAACCGTCCGGGCGTGTCTACACGGCGCCGGCATCGGTCTCCTTGGACGGCTCGTTCTCGGCGCAGATCGAGTGCGAGTCGCGGGGTGTCTATCAGATCGAGGTGATGGCAGAGGGAGCACACGGGCCCGGGGAGGTCGTGGCGAACTTCCCCGTGTCCTGCGGTCAGCCTCCGCCCCATCGAGTGCGTATCGAGCTGGAGCGGATCTCACCCGGCGTGGAGGCCGAAGCTCTGGCACGGGCCAACTTCGCGCATCTCAATCACGAACGAAAACAACGGGGCGTGGCTCCGCTGTCCTGGGACGAGCGGGCTGCGCGGGTGGCATTGGGGCACAGCAGGGACATGATGCGCGGAGGCTATGTGGGCCACGTGTCCCCAAGGACGGGGGACGTCGGCGCGCGGTTCAAACGGGCTCGCCTCGTCGGTGCGGTGATCCGAGAAAACGTCGCCTTGGGCTACGGCCCCAAGGGCGTTCACGACAGCTTGATGTCCTCCCCGGGTCACCGGGGAAACCTGCTCGCGCAGGACGTGACCCACGTCGGGATCGGGGTTGTGATCGGCCCCGAGGATCCAGACGCACCCGAGGCGCCCAGAGGGCTGTTTGTCACCCAGAACTTCTTCAAGAAGCCTGGCGCCGGGGCTCCGCGTGATGGTCAGCTTGCGCCGACGATCCGTGCTCGCGTGGATGGGGCACGCACGGAGCGAGCTCTGGCCGCCGCTCGCTGGGACGATGGCCTGGATGTGGTCGCGAACACGCTCGCGGCGCGGGTCGCTGCGGGTCGGCGGCTGCCCAGTGGGTGGGAGCAAGAGGTGTTCGATCTCGGGTACGAGACCGTCGACACCCATCAGGTCACCGCGCCCGATTTCGATGCGTTGCCGGCAGTCGATCTGTTCTTCGGCCCGCAGCTCTCGGCCGGAGTCGGGGTGGCCCGGAAGCCCAAGGACCAGGGATTCGTCATGATTGTGCTTGTCGTGGGCTGAGCGCGCATCCTGGGGTTTCTCATGGCCCCGCGGCGAGGGGATCCGTATGCTCCGCCGGATGAGCACGCACCCTGGATCCCTTGCTGCCCGTGATGCCGTGGTTCTCGGGGTGATCGGTGGCTCCGGCCTCTACGCCATGGACGCCCTTCAAGGCGCCGAGTCCGTCACCCTGACCACCCCGTTTGGCGACCCGAGTGGTCCCTACACGGTGGGGACCCTCGACCGACCTGGCAAGGCGCCGCTGCGCTCGGTCTTCCTGCCGCGGCACGGATCGGGGCACCGCGTCCTCCCCTCGGAGATCAACTACCGCGCCAACATCCACGGCCTCAAACAGCTCGGGGTGACCCACCTGATGAGCGTCTCGGCCGTTGGTTCGCTGCAAGAGGAAGTCGTGCCGGGGCACATCGTGTTCCCCGACCAGTTCATCGACCGAACCAAGCATCGCGCCACGTCATTCTTCGGCGACGGTGTGGTCGGGCACGTGCAGTTTGGGCATCCCACGACCGAGGGGCTGCGCGCGCTGGCTCGCGAGGCTGCGACGTCGACCGGCGCCACCGTGCACGATGGTGGGTCGTGCGTCGTGATCGATGGCCCCGCCTTCTCGACCCGGGCCGAGTCCGAGCTGTACCGCAGCTGGGGTGCCCGCATCATCGGCATGACCGCGCTGCCCGAGGCCAAGCTGGCCCGCGAGGCGGAGCTGGCGTACTGCCTGCTCGCCATGTCCACCGACTACGACTGCTGGCACGACGAGGAAGTCAGCGTCGATGCCGTGGTCGCGGTCATGCAAGCCAACGTCGATGTTGCCCGCAAGACCATCGTGCGGCTCGCAGAGCTTCTGCCCGAGCGCAACGAAGAACTCCCGTACCCGCGTGCTTGCGAGAACGCGGTGATGACCACCCCGGACACGATGACCGAGGAGGCGCGCAAACGCCTCGATCTGATCATCGGCCAGTATCTGTAGTTGTGAGGGAACCTTCGGAAGGTTCCCTCACTGCAGCAGCGACGCTGCTTTCGTTTCACCCCCCCAACGGTCGCCCTGTCGGGCTCGGGCAGCGAAGCTGCCTGCGAGTCACCGCTTCCTCCTTTTCACCCTCCCACGGGCCCCCTGTCGGGCTTGGGCAGCGAAGCTGCCTGCGTTTCACCGCTTCCTCCCTTTCACCCTCCAACGGTCGCCCTGTCGGGCTTTGAGCCCGCGGGTCGCGACCGTCTCAACTCTTGGAAGAACACATATGAGCGATAACAAACCCTCCGTGCTCGTCGTTGGCAGCGTGGCCGTCGACTGGGTCATCACCCCTCGTGCTGAGCGCGAAGAATCGATCGGCGGCGCCGCGACGTTCTTCTCGATGGCCGCCTCGTACCTCTCCGACGTTCGCCTCGTTGGCGTCGTCGGGGACGACTTTCCCAAGCAAGGCCTCGCAGACTTGAAGTCACGTGGTGTGGATCTTGACGGCCTCGAGGTGAACGCCGAGGGCAAGACGTTCCGCTGGAAGGGCAAGTACCACGACAACATGAACGGACGAGACACGCTCGACACGCAGCTTGGCGTGTTCGAAGCGTTTGATCCGAAGTTGCCCGAGCACTACCAGGACACGCAGTACCTGTTCCTCGCGAACATCGTGCCCGCACTGCAACTCAAGGTGCTGGAGCAGATGCGGACCCGGCCGAAGCTGGTCGGCCTCGACTCGATGGACCTGTGGATCAACATCGCTCGTGAGGACCTGGTGAAGGTCATCGGCAAGGTCGATGTCCTGACGATCAACGAGGAAGAAGCCATGCTGCTCACCGGGGAGCACAACCTCGTCAAGGCCGCGAAGGCGATCCGGGGCATGGGTCCGGACAGCCTGGTGATCAAGCGTGGCGAGTACGGTGCGCTGCTGTTCCACGACGAGGAGATCTTCTCGGCGCCGGCGCTTCCGCTCGAGGACGTCGTCGACCCGACGGGTGCGGGCGATTCGTTCGCAGGCGGATTCATGGGGTACCTCGCACGCGGCGTCGAGCCGACGGGTCAGAACCTGCGGACAGCGATGATCTACGGATCGGTGCTCGCCAGCTTCAACGTCGAGGGCTTCTCCTACGACACGATGAAGGACCTGAGCATCGAGAAGATCCAGGCCCGGTTCGACCGGTTCTCTGCGCTGACCGACTTCAGCCGCGCAGAGCTTTAGTCTCTGGGAGAGCCTCTCGGGGGGAGCCTCTCGGCGCCCCCGCCGCAGCGGCAGCAAAGCTGCCTTCGCTTCCCCCCTCCGAGGTCGCGCAGTCGGGCTCGACGGGGGAGCCCCGCGGTTCGCAGTCGGGTTCGCTTGCGCGCTCTGAGGTCGCGCAGTCGGGCTCGACGGGGGAGCCCCGCGGTTCGCAGTCGGGTTCGCTTGCGCGCTCTGAGGTCGCGCAGTCGGGCTCGACGGGGGAGCCCCGCGGTTCGCAGTCGGGTTCGCTTGCGCGCTCGGAGGTCGCGCAGTCGGGCTCGACGGGGGAGCCCCGCGGTTCGCAGTCGGGTTCGCCTGCGCGCTCCGAGGTCGCCCTGTCGGGCTCGACGGGGAGCGCGGGGTCTTCCTGTTGCGTTCGCTTCCCCCTCGAAGGGTCGTCGCGGTTCAAGGGGTCCCGGCGGTGGATTCGTCGGCCTTACAGGGGCATAGTATTGCCCTGCGATGAGCGCCCCCACCGATTTCGAGCTGCTCGAGGCCTGGCGGGGTGACGATGAGTCCGCGGGGCGAGAGTTGTTTGCCCGCTACTTCGACTCGGTGTTCCGGTTCTTTCGGAACAAGGTGGACGACGCCGCCGAGGACCTCACGCAGCAGACCTTCATGGGGTTGGTTCAGAGCAAGGATCGCTTTCGCGGCGACGCCAGCTTTCGCACCTATGTGTTCATGATCGCCCGAAAGCGGTTGTACTCGCACCTGCGAAAGCGCGACCGTCGGGGCAATGCAGTGGAGTTCGGATCGATGTCGGTCGCGGACCTGGGCATCGTGTCTCCATCCCGCGCGGTTGCGGTGCGCCAGGAGCAGCAGCTCCTGCTCAGCGCCCTTCGCCGGCTGCCCATCGACATGCAGCTCGCGCTGGAGCTGTTCTACTGGGAGGAACTCACGGTGACCGAAATCTCGGCCGTCCTCGAGACCCCGGTCGGCACGGTCAAGAGTCGACTGCAGCGCGCACGGAGCCGGCTCGATGGTGTCATCGCTGAACTCAGCGAGTCTGAAGACCTGCTGCGCAGCACGATGGACAACTTCGAGATGTGGGCCAAAGACCTGCAGGCACGCTTGGTGCCGCCGCCCAAGGCGTAGGCCCGCCCCTCAGCGGTGTTTCCACTTCCCGTGAAACACCGTCTGCTCGTTCGACGGGCGCTCGACCTCGAACGTGGCACCCACGGCGCCGGACAGGTCGAGCACGACCCGGAGCCCTGCCGCGGTGGCGAGGCTGACTTCGGGGTCCCACATGTGGGGGGCATGGTCCAGGTCCAGACGCACGGTCGTGTCGGTTCGCGCACCGAGGCTGAGGTCGGTCCCGCGGTGGAGCGAGCCCCACCGCAGCGCGATCGCTCCGAACAGCATGCTCGGAGTCGCAAGCGCGAAGATCACTCGATACATCGCGGTCTGAAACAACTCGCGCTGACGCAGGTAACAGAAGCGAACGAAGTCCTCCTGGTCGCTACAGACGGAGTCTCGTAGGGCGAGCAGGAGCGCGTGGGTGTGCACCTGCGAGACCCAGTGGGTCACCGGCGGTGGCGCGTCGAGAAGCGTGGAGAGTGCAGCGGGCAGAGCCTCCCGGGCCCGTCTCGGGATGGGTCGAAAGTTGGCGACCGAGCGCAGCAAGGAGGCCTTGGCCAGCGCTTCGGGGTAGCTGTCGAGTCCCTGGGGCAGACGTTCGATGTACGCCTCGAGGTGCGGGAGCCGAGCCACGGCAGGAGTCTACAGTGTGGGGCGGTCGCCTCCCCCCGCAGCGGTGTGCCGTGAACCGGGAATCACCGAGTCATGCAGCTCGCGTCCGCGGGGTCCACGGACGCGGCCAGCGTCGCCAGGTGGGTGAACGCCCGATACGAGTGGTAGTCCTGCATGAAGTCGTTGCGCCAGAACAACTGCCGATGAATCCACAGAATGCCCGGGGATCCGGAGTCCAGCGGGTCCTCGTCCCATTGCCACGACCAGTCGCGCCAGTCACCCGGAATGGCCTCGAGTGACGCGTCCGAGATGGCACCCGTGTCGGCGGCGTCTGCGTGGTGGCAGTTGAGCCCGAGCACGCGGACCGCACGGTCGTAGTAGGCGGATCCCGGTCCCTCCTGCGATGCGAGGTAGGCCAAGGGCGCCAAGTGATAGTAGACGGAGCCGGCGCTCCCACTGCTGCTCAGCCCCATCGGATCTCCGGCGGCGGCGAGTTGGTCGGCGGCAATGGTGATGGCCGCTCCCGCCCTCGGATCGCCCGTGCGTTCGTGCTCGTACATCAGGCCCGGCAATACCCGCACAAACACGTTGAAGTTGTCGCCGACGTCCCCGAGCCCCGCGAACTCATCGCGCATGTATGCGGAGTCGTTCGAGTCGATCCATCCCAGCAGCTGGTCGTTGCGGTTCGTGTAGCGGCCTTGCAGTTCGGGGTCGTCGTAGAACACCGATGCGGCTCGGGACAGGACGTCGATGCCGTTGGCTCTCCCGGTCCACTCGAGCGTGTCGGGTCCATAGCGGGTGATGAACTCGGCCGCCTCGTACAACGCGTCACGGGCCCGAGCGTCGCCGGAGAGGTAGTACCAGGTCTCGACCCCAGCGATGTGGCTGTACTCGGGTAGCCCGGCGTAGCCCGAGAACGCCTGACGTCCGTGCCGGTGCTGACTTCCGACCGCAAACTCGCGGTTGCGACCGTTCCATGGCGTGTTGTCGATGCTCGATGCGTCGCCGTAGTGGACCATGCTCTGGTCTTGCGTGTGCCGAGCGAGGGCCTCCGCGTCGAGCAAGACATCGGTTGACGGATCCCGGAGGTACTGCGTCCACAGCTGGTTGCTCGGCTCGCCCGAGTTGCCCGACCAGCCGTATCGCCCCAGCTCGCTCCAAGTGAACGACGCGTCTCCGCCGTCGAATCGTCCGCGAATGTCGCCGTAGTCCTCGAGGCCAAACCAAGCGAACTCGCGTCGCTGGTTGACGCGCATGAAGTCCGCCGCCACACGAAGGATCGCGTCAGCTCGGCGATGGGCCTGCGCACCCTCGTCCATCGGGATGTGAAAGCTCCCGTGTCCCATGACCCGGGCGTCGGACACCCAACCCGCAGGAGGGGTCAACGTGAGCGGGCCAGCGTCGAGACCTCGTGCGGCGCTGCGGAGGGCATCGTGGTCGGCGGCCCCGCCCAGAGGAGCCCACAGCCAGGTGTCGGTCACGCTCAATCCTTGCGCGCCGCGGTCGGCGTCTCCCCCGGTTTCGCCGTTGGCGGTGTCGACGGCGTTGCTGTAGCGAGCCAAGCTCCAGGTCGGGGCGGTCCGGGGATACAGCTGAACTTCGATCCCATCGCTGTCGAGCGAGAGCGCCTTGGGAAACCGCTCGGACATGTCGCGGAGCAGGACGGCTTGGCCGGTGTCCCCATTGGATCGGGACACGATGCCCTCGGCGGGTCCGGGGCGGGTTTGTCCGTCGACGGTGTGCTCGTTCCACGCCAGCTGCGCGAGTTGCTGGGTCCCCGCTTCTCCTTCGACAGCATCGTCGCTGCCCGGCACCGGGAGCCTGAATCCGTAGGCTTGCACGCCGTCCCCTTGAGCTCCGGTGTAGATGAAAGTCTGCTCGATGCGGAGTTGTCTTTGGCCCCGGGTCGCATGCACGCGGACGATGAAGGTGCCTGCGCTCTGCCCTGAACTCGACAGGTGGGTGCCCGAGACGCGGACCACAGCATGGACCGGTCCTTGTTCCTCAATGACGACCTCCAAGGCGAACGGGTCATAGCGATTCGCTGAGCGATCGAGGTTGTCCAGACCCCAGTCGCGATACGCTGCGATCGCGTCGCCGGGGGCCGGGACGGAATCGGGTTGCAGGCGAGCCCCGAGGAATTCGGTGTCCGCAGTGTCGACGAAGGGACCACGGTCGTCTCCGGTGGGGAGGTCGAGGACGAGGACCTCGTCCAGCCAAGCTCGGCGCAAGACCGATCCGCTGTGTTTGTCGATCTCGACTTGCAGCGGTCCCGTGTCGAGCACCACCGCGTCCTCGTTCTCGCTCACCGACAACGGGGAGGAGACCGGGGAGGGATCGTCAGGGACCCGAAGGGTGAGTTCAGTGGTCTCGTTTGCCGCGAGGTCAGCGGTGGTGTCCAGCAGCACCCAGCGCCGCGAGCCGTCGGGCCATTGCGCCAAGTCGCGGGCTTGGGTCGGCCAGACGTTCCCATCGGCATCGACCAAGCGCAGGGGTTCCGCGGCGTCGACGAGTCCTTGGGGCAGCGGGACGCCCCAGCGGACGTGTGCCTGGTCGCGCACGGCCCCGGCGGGCTCTTGCAGGGAGAGCACGACGACATCGCGGCCGGCGGGGTTCGGGCCTTCGGTGTCCGGCATCCCGGATTCCCCGGAACCGTCGGTTCCCTCGGTGTCTGCGCTCGAGGTGCCGCCGCTCCCACCTTCTGTGTCTGCCCGGGTGTCGGTCCCCTCAGTGGTGGTTGCGGTCGCTGAGCCCGCGCCGTTGCTGCTCTCCCCTCCATCACCACACCCGCCGAGCAGGAGGCCGACGAGGGCGAAGTACGAAACGCGAGAAACGCGGGGTCCACAGAGGCGCACGTCTGAGGGACGCCCGGGGCCGTCCGAACGGCTCAGGGAATTTCAGCGATCGCTAGCTAGCCGCGGAACTGAATCCCGACCCAGCCATCGAGCAGTGGGCGTCCAGCGCTGGCCACCGAAGCGGCGCCGGTCCGCACCTCGAGGCCGGGGAGGGCCCACGAGATCCCGGCCCGCGCCACGGCGGCGACTCGGGGGCTGATCCGGACGCTGCCGCCCACGGCCGTGCTGAGGAGTCCGACGGCGGTCCGGACGTTCGCCTGTTCGGCCCAAGCCACCGCGGTACCGCCTCCGAGGCCGGCAGAGGCCGAAACCCGGCGGTCTGTCCAGCCCCACCACATCGCGTGGGCCCGCAGCAGCATCCACCCGATCCGGTCCGCGGGATCTGCAACGTCGCTGCGCACCGCGGTGACCAGCGTGTTGGCTTCGAGTCCCAGCTGCTGGCGTCGTCCCCACCCATACCCCGCGCTCAGGGAAGGACCGGCCATCAGCCGAAGGCCGCCGGGCGACCCGGTTGGGCCGAAGCCCAGCGAAACCCTCCAGTGCGGCGAAGTCGGTGCCGTCGTCGTCGTCGGGGGTGGGGGCGGAGGGTCGCTTCTGGTCGGTGGAGGTTCGGGTGGATGGGCGTCCGGGATCGGTTGCATGGACGCGGCCACGGCCAACTCGGCGGCCTGCACCGCGAGCATCTCCGCACTCTCTGCGTTGCGAACCGGGACCTCGAGCGTTCGTCCGACCGCGGTCCCCGACGCATTCCTGTCCCACCACAGCAGCGCCGCACCGCCGGTGGTGTCCTCGAGGAACACCGCCACGCCCAGCACGTCGGTATCCGCAAGCGCCGCGCTCACCCACGGCGGCATCGCAGTCCGTGCGGACGGGTCCAACCCGAGTCCCGGCGGCGCGGGGTGATCGCGAGTCTCAAACCCCTCCGCCTGAAGTTCGGCCCTCACCCGGCGCAGCGCGGGGGTCCAAGCCTCGGAGGCGGACGCCCGGACGATCAGGACGACTCGCGGCGCGGACGTCTGCTCACTCGAGGGCGCCGCGTGTGCGGAGGGGACAGCGGGGGCGAGCAGGGACACCAGCAACACGCCCGTCGCGCCGGTCCGACCGTGATTCCACCTACGGAGCGTCACTCAGGGTCTTTCGTGCAAGGTCCACGTAGGCCCCCTGCGGATCGTCCTCGAGCACGTCGCGAGCGACGGAGCGCGCCTTGGCACTCTCGCCCCGACGCCGTAGCACGCCAAGGAGCCGACCCCGAGCCTCGGCGCGGAGCGAGCCCTGTGCTGTGCCCTCGAGATACGTTCGGTACCAAGAGGCCGCGTCCTCGAGCTGCGCCTCACGTTCGGCCTGACGCCCCAGGTAGAATGCGGCGCGTCGGGCTTCTCGCGACTTCGGGAATCGCTCCCGAAGCGTCCGCAACACCGCAGTGCTGTCCTGAGGTGCGCCCCCGAGGCGGGCGACGTCCGCCAGCAGCTTGAGCTCGGATTTCGACGCGGACGCGGTCTTCTTCAGCGCGCCTGCCCGGGTCGCTTGGGCGAGGGCGTCCACGTATCGACCCTCCTTCGCGAGCCGTTTCCAGGCGTTGCTTCGGTGTCCATCGGCGGCGTCTGGGCCCTTGTCGGGTGCCTTGGCAACGGCGCGTGTGCTGGTGATGACGACCTGCGTTCCCTCGACCCGGGCCTGGCTACCCGCGGTGACGGTGTGGATCGCGGTCGCCACGTGGAGCTCCACGGAACCGTCCTCCACCCGCACCTCGAGGGTGTCCTGCGCGGGGTCCCAGGTGAAGGCGACGCGGTCCTCGGGGCTGACATCGATGCGGTGAGGGCCGGCGACGACTTCGCGGGCCGTGTCCGGTGCGAGCTCGGTGGTGCCGGTGGCGAGCTCGAGCGGTTCCGAGGAGGAGGGAGCATCGTCCGGTGTGGCGGGAGCGCCTTGCTTCGGCGCGGAGGGCTGGGTGGGACCGGCGGACCGGGACGATGGATCCTCAGCGTTGGCGACTGTCGTCTGCTCCGGCTCGGTCCGAGGGCTCCGTCCCGTTTGCACCCAGAGCATCGCGGCGGCGGCCACTGCCAGCGCACCGAGGCCGACCCACTTCAAGCCGGAGACGCTCTGCGGGTCGTGGGACCGCGCCGAGGCGGCCGCAACCACCGCCGCACGCTGTCGCATCCGGTCGACGCCGGGGTCGTGCTGTTGGGCGCTGCGAACCTCTGCACCGATCTGGCGCAACCCGCCGTGATCTGCCCCGCTCATGTGCTGGTCTCCCAACGCGTTCCACGCTCGATGCGATCCAACAACTCCGGATCTCGTTGCGCGCGTCTCAGGAAACGATCGTTGGCGCGGCGGAGTCGTCGCTTCACCGTCGCAACCGAGCAGCCGCAGATGCCGGCGATGTCTGCCAGGGGCCGCTCGTCCACGTAGCGGAACAGAAACACGATGCGGTCGTCGGGCGGCAGGCCGTGGACGGTGGCGTAGAACCGTCGCAGCAGCGCCCGGCCTTCCAGATCCTCGCCCGGTGCCGCGACCTCGGTCGTGTCGTCGCTCCCGGTGAGGTTGAGCCAACGCCATCGCCGGCGCCGACGAAGCTCGTCCCGCGTCGTGTTGGCCGCGATGGCCACGAGCCACGGGCGCAGTGCGGAGCGCTCCCGGAGCCCGTCGAGTTTCTCCAGGGCGACCGAGAACACGCGCTGCACGATGTCGTCGTGGTCGGGGTCCGGGCCCAGCAGGCTTCGCACCACCCGGTTCACATCGACGCCGTGCCGGTCATAGAGCACCGCGGCCAACTCTGCGCCCTCCAGCTCGAACACCACCGCGTCGTCGGGGTGCGGGGGCGGCGGGCCGGGGGATGGCTTCGGCATGGTGAAGAGCGACCGGTTCACGGCAGGCCGCTCCCATGGTGCCGGTCCGCCCCGGGTGAGGTCCAGCCTGGACAGGGCACGGGGGGAAATTGGCGATACAGTCGGGGGGGATGCAGGAGGGCCGGGCCAAGCGTACTGGGATGGGGGCGACCCTCGCGGCCCTCGTGGCCCTCGTGGGATGCTCGAATCCGGGCATCCTCCAGCTTGGCGCGGAGGCCGAGGCCGGATCGTACGGTTCGACATCCCAAACCGGCGAGGAGGATACGGATGGCGGGTCTTCCACCGCGGGCTCCACCGGAGCGGAGCTGCCAGTTCCTGCAGATCGGTGCTGGAGCGTCCCCGCCGATGCCCCCGTGTTTGTGGTCGCAGCCGACGGCGTGGACGAAACCGGGCAAGGCACCTCGATGTCGCCGTGGGGCACGCTGAGCTACGCAGTGACGCAGGTCCCCGACGGCGCCGTGATCGATGTTGGACCCGGGGAGTACCTCGGGCCACAAGAACTCGTCGGGGAGTTTGAGATCGGAATCACCGTGCGTGCAGTGCCGCCGTATCAAGCCCGGCTGCGCCACAGCGGGCCCGTCGTCACGCTCGCGCGCGCGCAGGGGATCACCGTGGAGGGCTTCGACATCGCGCATCTGGGCGAGGGGGCCGAGCGCTTCGTCGTCCACATTCGAGACGACTTCGGCCCGGTCGGTGGCGATGCGTTCTCGACCCGGATCGTTGTGCGGGACAACATCATCCACGATAGCTTCAACGACGACCTGCTGCGCATCGACAGCGGCACGGCCGGAATCACGGTCGAGGGCAACATGTTCTACAATCAGGGGACGAGCAACGAGCAGGTCGACATCAACGCGGCGTCTGACGTCATCCTGAGCGGCAACATCTTCTTCAACGACTTCGCAGCGTCGGGTCGCGTCAACGGGCGAGATACCGGGAGCTTTGTTGCGGTCAAGGATGCCAACGGTGCGGACGACGAGGTCTCCGGCGCGTCGTCGATCGATATCGACGGCAACATCTTCATGGGATGGCAAGGCACCATGGCGACGAACTTCGTGCAGCTGGCGGAGAACGGGTACGCGTTCTACGAAGCGAGCGACGTGTTGGTGCAGAACAACCTGATGCTCGGCGATGGTGGCGATGAGATGCGGGCGCCGTTCGGATGCAAGGGCGCGACAAACGTGGTCGTTCGCAGCAACACCGTCGTGGGCAACATCCCCGCCAGCGCCTTTGCGTTTCGGCTCAACGTCGAGGGGCAGAGCCCACCGAACGATGGCATCTCGTTTTTTAACAACGTGTGGAGCGCACCGGACGGCACGATGACGGACCTGACCGATACCGAGCCGGTCAGCCCGCTCGAGAACTTCACGCTGCAGGCCAACCTCTACTGGAACGGGGACCAGCCGATCCCGCAGGACCCCTCCGATGCGGTCAATCTCGACGCGGACGCCAACGCGATTCTCGCGGATCCGCGCATCGAATCCATGCCGATGACCAACCCGGTGTGGAATCCGGACGGCGAACTGTTCGCAGGCGGCACTGCGGCGATCTGTGAGGTCTTCGAAGACCTGGTGACCCGTCATGGGGTTCCTGGGCCGGATGGGGCGGCTGCGGGAAGTGCGCTGCTCTCTGAGCTGCCAGCACGGGACATTCTGGGCCGGAATCGGTTGACCACGGACGTGGGCGCGGTCGCGATCGCGCAGCCCTGAGCGTCGGAAAGCCTCCCCATTCCCCCAGTAGACGCCGCTGGGCCCGGCTGTGGCTCAGAAATCCCGGACGGTCCGCGGTGCTGCCGGGTTGTTCCACGGATTCGACTCAGGGTCGTCGGGTGTGTTTCTAGAAATCGGCCTGGAGGCCACCGAGCACCAAGAGCGACTGGGCACTGCCGCCGAGCTGCGGTCGGTTGCCTTCATCCTCGGCCGGGCGCTCGAATTCCTTCTCGCCGAACACGCCGCGAAACTGAACGACGAGCCGGAGCCAGCGCCGCAACCGAAACCTCAGGTCGAGGTTGGGCGACACGATGAACTTCAGCGTTTCTCCGGTGATCTCGTCGGCGCCGCGATAGGGCAGCGAGAACCCCATGCCGAACCCGCCTCCGAGCGAGATGCGCTCTTGCAGCGACACGACCAGTCCGGGCTCGATCAGCACTCGCGCCCATCCGATGCGATCCTCCCCGCTCGGCTCGGACGTCGTGGTGTCGTCACCCTCGAGGTCGCGCATCGGCGGGGCGAGTGCGTCGTCGGGGTCGTCGACGACCGGTACGCCCCAACGTCCCAAGGTGCCGCCCGCGCGAAACTCAAACCCAACGCGGTTCCAGCCGGGACGGCGTGGCCGGATCCGGACCGCAAACATCCCCAACCCCGAAAAGTAGATGGGCGGTGTTTCGAGCTTGCCCGACCATGCGGGCCCGCCCCCGAACAACAACGACAGGTTGAAGCTAACCCGCCGCGCGCCTCGCTCCGGGCGTCCCAGTACGAGCTCGCCGTCCTCGACGGTGGCGACGAGCTCATCGTAGGCCCGGTCGCCGCGAGGTTTGAAACGCACGCTCTCACAGGTGCCGCCGCGGCCTTGAAGGCCCGCGCCGGGAACCTTGAGCAGCAGACGGTCGAGGTGCGTGACGCCGTATTCGCGCTCGGCGCCATCCTCCCCGAACAGCACGATGCCGCGGATCTGGTTGTCGGGCGTGATCGTCTCCCACTGGTTGATGTTGGCCGCGAGGTAGACCTCATCGGCGGCGACAAAGCTGGTGAGTTCCTGACCGCTCTGCGCGAGCGTGTCGGTCCAGCGCTGGTTGGGATCCTTTTTCTCGAAGGTGATCTGAAGGGGGAGGTCGAGATCGAGGGCTTGCTCGGCGATGAACTCGCCGGGGCATGAGTAGGCGCAGCCGGAGTCGGTCACGGTGGCCACGCACGTGGTGCCGGTCTCCAAGGTGGCGTCGGGGCACGCGTCGCGCGCGTAGATGCACGGAGGGCGCCGCCAGGTGAATGTGACCTGGTTGAAGTCCAGCGACATCGGGCTCTTGGGCCACTCGCCCTCGAAGCTGCCGCCGAAACGCGCCGCACCCGAACCCCCCTCGGGCGCATCGAGCTCGACGTCGACGCCGCCGACCCGAAGCGGCGCCGGGGGCATGCGAATCTGGATGACTTCGGAGCCGACGAGGTTGTCGACGCAGCGCCCAGGCACGTAGTCGATGCCATTGATGCGGACGCCGAGGCGGTCGCGGTCGGCCGCGTTGACACGTGTCCGCGGGAGGCGAACCTCAACCATCCGGCAGCGCGGGGTCAAGCCGAGCTGGACGGTGGTCGCCCGGCTGCTGCCGTCGGTGTCGGCGCCCGGGGCCTCGGAGCGGCCTCGTTCACTGCGGCCGTGGGAGCGGTAGTAGCCGCCCAGGCTGCGCGCGGTGACGATGACGCGGTCGAAGGGCGGACTCATGACGCCGATCGTGCCGATGCCGCCGGCGAGCCGGACACTCTCGATTTTGGGTGGCGAGCCCTCGAGGAACTCCAGCAGGACGAACAGGGGCCGAGGCTCCTCGGATTCGCTGCCCTGCGTCAGGCTGTCGGCGGTACACGCGACGTGAAGCTCATCCTGTCCCGACAAGCCGCTGGGTAGCTCGATGCGGGGGCGGCAGTCGGCGGATGCGTCGTCCGAACAGCGCAATGCATCGACCGCGTCTTTGCCGGCGTTGGCATTCCAAACCGAGGGCTTGACCCGCCAGCTGGTGCCTCGGCCTCCGGCGACGGCGGCCTCGGCCTGCGGCTCGAGGAGCTCGCGGAGCGTCTTGCGGGTGCGCGCGCCCTTGCCCTCGCTGACGACGCACAGATGCGTGGGGACATCGGCACCCTCGGGGCGCAGATCGAGGGTGACCACGCCGTAGCCGTCGCTGGCCTGCGCCGCCGTGGGGACGCCCAGTGAGATCAAGACCGCGAAGGCGAAGAGCCAACGAGTGAGTCCCAGGAGGGGGCGGGTCAAGGCTTGCATGCGTCGCTCTGCGTCACCCGGCAGAGGTGACTGGTCCGGCAGGTGGTGCCGGGCGGTGGGCTCAAGGTCGTGGCTACGTAGTTGCCCGCCTTTCGGCAGGTGTAACACGAGCCCTTGTGCTCGACGGTGCTGGCTCGTTTGCGGCTGGCTCGGATGAACGAGCGCTTGTCTTCCTTATAGAAGCACGCCTCGCCCCGTTTCCTGGGCGCTTTGGCCGACAAGGGGTCTGGCTTCGCAGCGACCGGAGGCGAAACGTCGACCTTGGAGGGCCCGACGGGTGTGGCCCCGGGCACAGGGTCCGGAGGCGTTTGGGGCTCCGTGGGGTCGACCGGAACGGCGTCGGGCTCGGGGGGCTCGGCCACGGGCTCGGTGGGAGATACGAGCGGGGTGGCCAGGGCCTGGACGGATTCGCCGGACTCGGAGGCAGAGCCGTCGCCACCGACCGCGAGGCCGCTCCCGACAGCCGCCACGACGCCGACGCCGACGCCAAGCGCCAAGATCCACACCGCGCGCCGCTTTCGCGGGCGGGGGTCCGTGAGCGCGGCCAGGCCCGAGCGCAACGCGTCGAGCAGCGTTCGCATGTTGGGGTGGCGGTCGGCGGGATCTCGATGCAGCCCGCGCCGCAGCAGGTCGAACACCCACTTCGGCACCTCGGGGTGCTCGGGGATACGGACGGCCTCTTCGTTGACCGCCTGGCGGTAGCGCGCGACCGTCGTGCCGTCGAACGGCGGGTATCCATACAAGCCCTCGTACAAGGCGACACAGAAGCCGAACTGGTCCGAGCGGGCGGTGGCGCTGAGCCCCGTTTCTTGCTCGGGCGCCATGTACTTGGGGGTGCCGAGCAAGGCGCCGGTGCGGGTGAGGGAGGATGAGACCGCGCCGTGGTCGACGCTGGCGCTGCCGCTGTCGCCCGGGAGCAGCTCCTGACGGCCGGTCTCGCTTCCCGGACCTCCGGCGAGACCGAAGTCGCCCACTCGCACCCGGCCGTCGGAGCCGAGCATGACGTTCTCAGGCTTGAAGTCTCGGTGCACGATGCCGGCCTCGTGCGCGGCGGCCAGACCTTCGCCAGCATCGAGGTAGCAGCGGAGCGTGTCGCGCCACCCGGGGCTCTCTCGAGCGATCCACTTGGACAAGGGATCGCCGTCGACCAGCTCCATGGCAATGAAGACGCCGTCGTCGACCGCACCCACGTCGTACACATGAATGACGTTGGGGTGGGCGAGCTTGGCCATCGCCCGGGCCTCGCGGACCAAGCGCCCCCGGGCGCGACCCGCCTCCTCGTCGGAGACAGCGGCCGTGTTCATCAGTTTGAGCGCGACATCGCGAGCGAGCTCCGGGTCATGCGCCCGGTAGACGACGCCCATTCCGCCCGCGCCGAGCTTGCCTTCCACCCGGTAGCGCCCCACCTTGACCCGTTTGGCGGGGCCCGAGAACAATCGGTTCTCGATCGCCGCCCGAGCACGCCGCGCCTCGACATCGTCGGGCTCCGGCGTGACCGAGCGAAGCGGATCATCCGCTCTCGGCGAGAACTGGGCAGGAGCTGCCACCGAGCGGGAATCTACACCGCCCGAGGGCCTGGCGCCGCTAGGTCTCTGCGGGAGAGGCGCCGGACTCGCCGGCGTCCTCCCCTGCAGGGGCATCGGGGCCAGGCTCCAGGTCCACCGGTACCCAGCGGGTGACCCAGGACATCCGAAGGAAGGAGAGCGCCAATCCGAGCGCGACCAGCACCCGCAGGACGCTACTGGTGTCCGATGGCCCGAGCGCGGCGACGGCCAGGGGCGCCAGGCTCAAGGCAAGGGCCATCTTCAGCACCCACAGCCCGGCCGTGATCGCGGCTTGCTGGGGGCGCTTGACGGCCTGCACGAACCCCCGAAGCGTGGCCACCGGGTGGTACGGCTTCTCGACTGTGTGCAGGCAGATCTGAGCCCGGACCAGGTCCCGCGCGAACACGGCAAGAGAAGCTCCGGCGAGAAGCGAGATTCCTCGGATCGGCAACGGCAGGGGCCCGAGGACAATCGAGAGCACCATCAGCCCGCCGAACGTGACCACGGCGTGGACCAAGCCCTGGGTGAGCAGGGGTCCCGCCGCCGCGACAGCACCTCTTGCAGCTTCGCTCAGCCGGTCTCCGCGGGCGGCCAGGAACACCACGCCGCCCAGCGTGGTCCAGCCCAACCAGCTGAGCACCGCTGTGAAGAGCGTCCCGGCCCCAATGCCCACAGCGAGCTCGGGGTTGTGCAGCAGCACCTCGGTGAGGCGTGCGAACGCGTGCTCCACATCCGACTCCCCGCCGAACGGACCGAGGATGAACTGGGTCATCCACGCCACGATCGAGCCCCCGATGAGGGCCCATCCGAGCGTGAGCCCGAGCGTGAGCAGGTACACCCAGCGGGTGTTCCACACCGTGCGCAGCACGCTCATGGGCTCACCCCCAACAACGCCGACAGCAGCGCCGCCTCGGTGAGGTCCGCGAGGTCGCCCTCGGTGGTGACCGGTCGTTCGTCTCGCCTCACGAAACGGTGGTTGTCGATGCGCTCGGCTTCGAGCTCGAGGTGGCGATGCGGGTCGAGGCTCACCGATCGGATTGGGCGCCCGGGGAAGGTGGTCGTGTCGGTCGTGCGCACGCCGTCCCACCACGCTTCTTCGGTGCTGTCGTCTTCGAAGGTGACCGCATACTGAACCGGGGTGACGAACGCGCCGGCCCGCTCGAACACAACCAAGCCCTCTGGTTTTCGCTCGTCGTCATCGCGGGGGGTCTCGACCCAGTTGCCGTCCTCGTCGCGATGCCAGCCCGACTCGCCGAGCTGGCCGCGGTTCTCGATCCAGCGGACCGAGAATGCCACCGAGCGGGGGGTGCGAAAGGCCTGCTGGAGCCAGTCGCGGACATCGAGGGTGACCTGTGGGGAGAGGGCGAGCAGCCCGGGGGCGGCCGGATCGTCTTGCAGGGCCGCGGTGAGTGTGCGGAAGAAGTCTTCCGGGCTCGGGTGGGCGAAGCGGAACTCGTCCGTGTACGTACGAAGCGCGTCGTCGAAACGCTCGTGCCCGACGAGATTGCGCAGCGAACGGAGCGCGGCGGCGGTCTTGCGGTAGACGGTGCGGCCGTAGAGCGCCTCGGACTCGGCGAACTCGTCGGCGCGTTGGTCGATGACCGCGATGTTGTCGAGCCGGGCCATGTCCAGCCGCAGCAGATCGCCCGAGTCGAGCGTGTGACCCAGGACCTTGACCGCCCAGGCGCCGTCGGGAGAGTCGTCGAGCACCAGGGTGTTGGAGAAGGTGTTGAGGCCCTCGTCGAGCCACGGGGCTTCGGCCTCGTGGGAGGCCAAGAGTCCTTGAAAGTACTGATGGCCGAACTCGTGCACGGTCGTGAACCGGCCGTCGAGGCGCATCTCGAGCATCGAGTCGAACGGCGTGGGAATCTCCAGGAGCGGGCCGCTGGTGAAGAAGGTCGGGTACTCCATGCCGCCGGCCCCTCCCGCGCGGGCGGGCGGATGGACGATGGTGATGCTCGACCAGGGGTAGGGGCCGAAGCGTCGCTGCATCGAGTCGAGCGCCTGAACCTGCGCGTCGAGATGGACCTGCGCGTCCTGCCATGTCTGCGGGGTATGCAGCTGGCGGATCCGGATGCCTTCGTGGGTCGCGATGTGCTCGACGTAGTTGGGCGAGGCCGTCCAGGCGAAGTCGTGCACCATCTGCGCCTCGTACGTGTGCCGGACCCGGCCGCTGTCGTCGTCGTCCTCGCGGGTCCGGATACCCGTGGCGCCCACGACCCAGCCTTCGGGCACGTCGAGGATCACGCGGTAGTTGCCGAAGTCGGCGAAGAACTCGGAGTGAAACGTGAAGACGTGGTTGTTCCAGGTCCCGTCGTCTTGGAGAACGGCGAGCTTGGGGAACCATTGTCCCGCAAGGACGAACTGGGTCTGTTCATCGGCCTGGTACCCGGTGCGGGCAAACACCTCGGGAAGATGGGTGGTGAAGCCGATATCGAGCTCGAGCCGTGCCCCGGGGGCGAGCGGCTCGGCGAGGGGGATCGTGGCGACACTCGGGTCGGAGCCCGGGACGAGCGAGAGGGGTTGTTCGTCAGTTGCGGTTTGGATCGAGGAGATCGAAACCCGGCCCCAGGGCGCAGTCGCCCCCTGAGCGCTGGTCCGGTGAGAGCCTCGCCCCTCGGCCATCCACGCCGTGTCTTCGGCCGAGAACGCGTTCATATAGAGATGAACGGCGAGGTGGTCGAGCGCTGTGTCGCTCCGGTTGCGGAAGGTGATCCGCTCGAGTCCCTCGATGCGGAAGTTCTCTTCATCGAGCTTGGCGTCGATGGCGTAGTCGGTGACCCGTGCGTCGTCGGGGATCGAACCTCGCTGCTCGGCGGGTCGCAGTGGGTCGGTGGGCTCATCGATCTGCACGCCCACGCTGCGTGGCCTTGCCGCACCGTCACACGCGCACAGCGCGAGAGCGGCAATGCAGGGCAGGGGAAACACGCGCATCGACGCATCGGTACCACAGGCGTCGCGTGGCGGTACACTGCGCGCGAAGTGCAGCGACGCGGTTTGAACCAGGGCGAACTCGAAGCGTGGGGCGAGCGTCTGGGGACGCTGGTGACGCCCGGCGTAGTGCTGCTTCTCGAGGGGCCGATGGGCGCGGGCAAGACCACGTTCACGCGCGCGCTCGGACGCGGCATGAAGCTCGAGCGTCCCGACCGCGTTTGCAGCCCTACGTTCAACATCTGCCTCACCCACGCCGGGCCGGTGTCGTTGCTGCACATGGACCTGTTCCGGCTCGCACCCGGCGACGGCGACGGGCCCACGCCTGCGTCCTTCGAAGCGCTGGGGTTGGAGGCGTTGCTCGACCGACTGGCCGACGAAGACCCAGATGCGGACGCCGACGAAGGCGTGCTCGCGATCGAGTGGTCGAACCTGTGGCAACACGCGACGCTCGAGGCACTCACGCTTCGGCTCTCGCGTCCGAACCCGGAGTCTCGCGACCTGGAGGCGGTTGCGACGGGTGAGAGGCACACTGCGCTGCTCCGCCGCTGGGCCGCCGGATCGAGGCGTTTCGCCCCGCAGGCGTGAGTCGGATGACAAGATCGGCGCCGGGTGAGGCGATCCGGGACGTGAAAAACGCCCTTGGGTGCGAAAATTCGGTCCCTAGGCGGATTTCGGGCTTTCCACGGCGCGAAAATCGGGTTTATGGTGCGTCGGCGGGCGCGGATGCCGACGTCTGGAAAATGGCCACCAATGGCCGTCTACAGCCGTTCTTCATGCACTGGCCCACAACGTTCACCCTTTTGCCTCTACGCAAACTCGAAAACGCTAAGGAACAATCATGGCCCGTTCGTCCAAGCCCAAGGAAATTGTCGTCGTCGGTTCGAAAATCAAGGAAGTCGTCAAGGAAGCCGGCCTCCGCAGCGACGGAGAGCTCGTCCAGGCTGTCTCCGATAAGGTTCACGATTTGCTCGGCGCCGCGATCAAGCGCTGCCAAGACAACAACCGCAGCACGGTTCGCCCGTACGACCTCTAATCTGAGAGGGACCCTTCACAAGGGTCCCTCGCTGCGGAGGCGAAGCCTCCTCCGCTTCACCCCCCAATGGTCGCCCAGTTGGGC